>JABAOH010000561.1_pt1 | contig 268689 bp, 246 predicted proteins | sample 7062181 | NCBI WGS metagenome assembly JABAOH01 (sample SAMN14538630, study PRJNA623070) | marine sediment metagenome | biome: marine biome [ENVO:00000428]; feature: marine pelagic biome [ENVO:01000023]; material: deep marine sediment [ENVO:00002113]; isolation source: pool of 5 deep marine...
ACTTTCACCCGGCCAGAAGCGCCAAGCTTCGCTTGGCGCGCTAACGTCCATGGCATCAGCTGCAACTTGTTTTGGCTTTAACTAGCATCCTTGCATCTACCTGGTCAGCCGATGCGGTATCTTATCCAACTCCGCCATTTAGCAAATCAATATAAGCTTTGTCTACAAGGTCGGGTTCGAGGATTCCAAGCTTATCTATCAAGTCTCGAGCAATTCGAACACCTTCTGTCGCACCTTGACCGGGGAGCAGTACTACTTCCAGCTCGATGAACTTACCAAGTCCTTCGACCTCGTCTAAATGGATTCTCGTTTGACCGATAACATAGATAGTTCGCCGCTTCCGAACAACTCCTCGAATCCCAATAGAACGAGATAGAATTTCAATAATCTCTCCGGGTGCTGAGATCGACGAACGAATATAGCGGCACTCTGATGGTTCGATGGAATCAGGCCGATCATAATAGATAAGTTCACCTTTTGAATCCGAGAATTTTCTCAGCTTGAGGCGGCCTCTTGAGCTTCGGAAGAATGTATCCTCGTGATCGATGAGAGTCGGTCCACAGTCGGCGATCGCGTTCACTCGTTCCGTGATGGCCGTGAGATCAGAAATCTTAGCCTTGATTTCAATATTTCGTCTCATTGGTTCTGTACCAGGAGGGAAAAGCATTACCTCAGCCGCTCAGCATACTGAAAAGCCATTGCGTCAGAGGGATGGCTCATCAGACACTCTGACGATGAGTTTTCCCTTATTCGAACCATCGAATAGCCTATTGACAACATTTGGTGCTTGTTCGAGCCCGTCAACGACGTCAATACGATACTGAATTTTTCCTTCAGCCAGCCATTTCGTTAGATCCGCCACAGCTTCTTCTACGCGATGCTCGTAATCCAGGACAATAAAACCTTCCATTCGAGCACGTTTGACGAGAACATTACTGATATTATGCAGGCCGGCCTCAGGAGTCGTGGCGTTGTACTGTGAAATCAAGCCACACAGAACGATCCGAGCTTTGAGGTTGATGTGACTTAAAACGGCGTCCAATGTCTTCCCCCCAACGTTATCAAAATAGATGTCGACTCCTCCCGAACAATGGCGCCTCAAGCTTCTGAGGACAGACTGCGTTTTGTAGTTGATAGCAGCATCGAAGCCGAGATCCTCTTTGATCCAACGACACTTCTCATCAGTTCCCGCAATGCCGACGACGCGACACCCTTTTATCTTCCCTATCTGTCCAACCAATGAGCCGACAGCGCCCGCAGCAGCGGAAACGACAAGTGTTTCCCCGGGCTTCGGTTTGCCAATGTCAAGTAATCCAAAATAGGCCGTAGTTCCTATGTGCCCAAATAGCCCGAAATGAGCAGTCAGTGGAATAGTAGGATCTTTAGGTAGAATCCTGAGCCCGGATCCGTTGCTGACCGCATATTCCTGCCAGCCGATCAATCCCTGCACAATGTCCCCAGCATGAAAATTGGAATTGCGCGATTCTTCAACGACACCAATAGCAAAACCTCGCATAATCTCACCGATCTGTATGGGCGGAAGATACGACTCAGCCTGATTCACCCAGATCCGATTCGTGGGATCGAGCGATAGATAAATATTGCGGACCAGAACCTGCTCCCCTTCCAGGGCTGGAACGGCCTCCTCCCGCAATACAAAATCCGACTCTTTGAGCATGCCGGCTGGTCGAGCAGCGAGACGCCATTGGCGGCTAACTCTATCTCCCATTTAACAAATGCTCCTTCATGGTAGGACACCTTCAACTGACGGCTCAATTCCATCAGCGTCTGTCGAGCATCTGGATGATCCAGCAGTTATTCATTTCTACCGCTACCGCTTATTTTGTTGCACTAATATCCGAATCGAGCTTGACTTGAGCACTTCTTATTCAGATATTTCAGCGCAGTTTCAAGGCGTCCATTGATACTTTTCAAGAGATATTCGATCATCACGATTAAATTCAATTCCCTCCGCCTCGAGCAGGATCCGCTGCTCTTGTTCATAATTAGGAGCTAAACGTTTGCTGATCCCGCCTTTTGCATTTACGACACGGTGCCACGGCACGCCGCTATCATCTGGCAATACTTTTAGAGCATATCCCACTTGTCGCGCATGCCCGGGCAAGCCGGCGATCTCCGCGACTTGCCCATAAGTGGCGACCATTCCTCTCGGAATGGACATCACAACAGAATAAATAAGATCGTATTCTCTAAACGCCTTCATTCCACGAATTCCGGCCGATATTTGGCCACCCCCGAAATACCTTTCATTTCTGACTTATCAATTATTAAAACCATGAACGTGTCATCAGACACTTCCCACTCGCACCGAATTCCGTGACGACTCGCGGGTTCGAAGCCAAACCGAGGGTAATATTCGGGATGCCCCAACACGATCACAAAAGGACAATTGCTGTTTGACAGCTTATCGATTCCGACCTTGATCAGCTCTGAGCCTATTCCTTGTCGCTGGTGCTCGGGCAACACTGCCATTGGGGCTAAAGCCATTCCCTGAACCGTCCTGTTCTCGCATTCGATCCTAGCTTCACTGAAAAGGATATGGCCAACAATCCTATCGTTTATTACAGCCACTAAAGACAATAGATCATTGCAATTCTTGCGAAGTTTGTCTACAATATCAGCTTCAGTACTTTGCCCAAAGGCGCGCACGTTTACTTCCCGAATTGCTTTTGTATCCTGTGCATGTTCTTCTCGGATCACAATCATTGTCCACTTTCAAAAGATCTATTCGAACTATTCTATTAGTGATTTATCTTCATAATAAACCCGGCGAGTACATACAAGCGATCACTCCAGCAACTTGCGATAAGAAGCTAAATGTTCTCCCAATGCACCCGATGCAACATACTCTTCCCTAATTGTACTCTCCATAAAATCCAAAACCTCTTTTGCTCTTCTCTTGTTTTTATCCTTGTAATAATGAATCAACAGACGAAACAAAGCGGCTCGATAATTATTCAACATATGCGAGGCTCTGGGCATATTATTATCTGCTACAGATGCAATCGATTTATAATTATCTCCATCCATGAAAACGTCTTCAATACATTTAATGTCCAATTCCAGCTCTGTGTCTTTAGTTTGCGTCGGTATCAACCTATATGTCGTCCCACACGATTGAAAAAAATCGCCTAGCCCATGGTACATTCCTGGATGACACGCTACCGAAAAATAAATGGATCTGGCCCACTGGTTGGTTTTGACAATATCCGCCAATACGGCCGCTCCCGCGCTCAATCTACCTTCAAAATCAGGTTCCAATTCCCATTCAAAATCTTTGTCAATTTGTAGCTCAGCTTTTATCGTTTCTGGTACGGCTATCAATATCAAGTTCGTTTTCCATTTATACGGATGCATATCATGTATTTGTTCTCTTGACCAGCTAATGGGGGCAGCATTGATTGCATTCTCGATACCGTATTTAATCATTTGAACGAACCAAGGTCTGTTCAATAAGGCAATCGGAATAACTGTAACATCTCTTCTATAATTTTCGACCAATTGCAAATATTCTATTGGATTCGTGTCTGCATCACCACCCGTAAATAGGATTGCGTCGCGATCACAAGTCTTCAGGTTGTTTCTCCCATATTCGATTAACCAATCAGGCAGCCCGCCTTTCTCTCTTGCAAGCCTGAACTCAAAAACAGCCCTATCTACTTCGCCCTTTCCAAGATGTCTCCGTGCTCTTACGCCATATTCAGCACCGATGAAATAGTACGCATCGCCGTAACTTGGCTTTAATTCGACAGCTTTTCCCAAATAGGCAAGAACCTCATCTGACTTGCGAATATCAAAGCCGGTCAAAGGCACTGAATCATAGCAAAGATAATGAGTAAAATACCCAAGGCAGTAATACAGTTCCAGATCATCATTATTCTCTATCAAGGCATGCTCAAGTATTTCAATTGCTTTTGGATAGTTAGCTTTTTTGAACTCTTCGATTGCTAACTTTTTCAGATCTGCTGCATATACGTAAGAACATGAATAAAAGGAAATTATAAATAGAGAAAATATTAATTTTAGAGATGTCATTTCTATGTACACCTTATATTCGAAGAGTTATGCTCCAGCGTTCGTGCGCGATCGAGACTTTGCCCGGTCAATTGATATGCCTCCCGGTCTCCGGAACCTGCTGTGCGATCCACAATATTCGGGCGCGACCCGTGACAAAATGTACATCCGCGGCGATAATCACAACGCACCTGTTTCCCTAAATGTCTGAAACAGCGTTAATTCTTCGAGCACTCTCTGGCGACAGGGGGCGGACTGGGTCCAAGCCTCGCTGGTGCATCCACCCAATGGCGGGCAGCAGATAAATTTCAGTCGTTCGGGAAAGATTTTCTTCATCGTCAACAGAACACGGCGCATGTGCCATTCCGAAGAAACTAAAATCACTGTCACAAGCTGATCCAATAATCCGCTCTTTTCAATGACAGCTTTGGAGAACCTGGCATTTTCGAAGGTAGTACAAGATTGCTCTTCGACGAAAAGATCTTTTTCTGGGACACGCAGGCTGAGGGCGATCTCCTCCATGCGTTTGGCCTCAGGCAAACCGCGTGCATTGATGTCACCGCCCGTAACCAGCAACTTGGGAACGAGTTTATCATGATACAGTTGAATTCCGCGACGCGTGCGACGGACCAGCTCATCTTCAAGCGTCGATCCAAAAACAATTGCTAAATCCGCGAAAGTTGGCTCTTCCCGAAGGAAGAGCAGCCTAGTAATCTCCTCATCGGTCATCGGGATGGGTTTCAAACTATCATCCACGAATGCTATTTCGCCTCCCTTTTGGTTCTAATCCGTGGCACCTATGGATATTGTCGAGAAACCTGCAAACCAACGCACGACTCCCTGCCGGTAAGAACATGCCAAGTTTTTATCGTCACCGCTGTCCAATGACATGATGCCGCCATTAGATTCTATCCAGCGTCTCACGCGTCTTTGACGTTCGCACGTTTCCTGTGTTCAACGTGGAAATCGGCTCAAATAACATCACGTGAGCTTCTTCCTCGGCAACAGGCCGATGGTCAATTCCGCTGGGAACGATGATGAAGTCCCCCTCGGCGAGATCTAAGGCTCGATCTCTGAACTCCATGCGGAATCCACCTTTGATAACAAAAAACATCTCATCCTCATTCTCATGGTGATGCCAATCAAATGGGCCTTTGAATTTCACGACTTTGACATATTGACCATTCAGCTCTCCCACAATACGTGGAACCCAGGGGTCTTCGAATTGTGCTAATTTGTTGTATATATTGATTTTATCCATTTTTTGACCCTCCCAAATATTGTCGAATCCAAAATGCCCATACAACGCCGCGGCGATCAGCCGTGGATCCCGCTTGAATGCACTCCCTCTGATCAAAGTGCACAGGTCATCACAACGCAACGTTTTAATACGAATGCGTGCCCAAAATCACGTTGATGCCAAATTTGCTTTCAAGCGCAGCTTTGAGACTGTCAAAATCTATCGGACATTCAGCTGTTTCCATTGCTAGCTTCATGCATGTGCCAAAATGAAGTGTCTCTATCTCCCTGCCGAGATTCGTTGTGATCTCACTCAATAGTTTGACTCTTGGAAATGTTAGCCCAGGGCAATCTCCACAATCGGTCATGGCTACCAACTCGATTTCTTCATGTTGAGCAAACTCCCCGTTTTTCTCCGCCATCCCCTTGTAGCATTTTGCACCAGCGATGCACGAATGGTCTTTAACGCTTTTGCAGTAAAGTATCGCAGCTTTTGACATTGGCATCTCCGCCCACAAAAATGAGCCATGATATTGATCCATAAACGGCGTCCTACTTAAGGCAATAGATCACCTGCCGATCTGCATTAAACTCTTTTCGGAAATCGGGGCACTTTTATTTTATTCATAACTCAATTGCAATTTATTTTGTTCTACTATGTCGCTCAATTTCATCCAATTCTTCTAAAACTTTAAAGACAAACCGAGCAGGCCATTCTGCTACACATCCACAAAGAAACAAAGCAACAGCAGTTGCTTCTACTATTTCCTTTCTTTCGGCTCCAAGGTCAACAGCACTGCTGACATGATACTCTATTCAACCATAGCATCCGTTGGCAATGCTTACTCCTAAAGCGATAAGCTCCTTGTGCTTTTGTTCAAGAGCTCCATCTTTAAATGCGTTCTCTTCGGCATTTGCTATTTCGCGAAAAGTATTGATGCCACTAAGGAACATCTTGGCATTATATTTTTTCCTAAACGCTCTGATTTCACTAATGTTATCGTACATAGTGCCTCCCTAGGTAACGTACTGCCCCCGAATAACAAAACAAATATTAAATTCGTTTGCACTCCGCTTACTTCAATCGGCTGAACATTGGAGTCAAACTCCTCCGCTCAGATATTTCTCGCTCAAAACTTCCATGTGGTGCTTTTCATGCCCGGCTATGATGTAAGCGATCGAGCGGACTGTGAATCGACAATCGCTCGCGATACCGGTTCGGTCCAGAATAGTTTCGTCGAAGCTGTCGAACAGTAGTATGTTTGCGGATCTCAGGTGCTGAAGTTCCTGCATGAGATCCGACATCGCACGCGCAGAGAAATTTGCTCCAGACATGAACTCTTCCTGATCGACTCCCGGCAATGGCGGCGTTTTGCAGCGAGCGAAGCTCAAAGCTCGATAGCTGAAGACCCACTCCATGTCGATGACATGCCCCACCACCTCTTTCAGTGTCCACTTCCCAGGCGCATACCGGTGGTCTACCTTTTCCTGCGGAACTCCTCGAAGCAGCTCGAGAGTTGTCTGGAGCTGCTCCCTCAAAATCGCCACAATGTCCCCCTCCGGCACCAGCTTCACGTATCTATCGTAGAACTCGAAGTATTCCTTTTTCTCTGGACGATGTCCGATGAATTTGTTGGGCATTCCTCTCCTTCCGTTAGAGTTCAAACTCGTTCATGCGTCAGTTCTCTGCATCGGCAAGCTATCCAAACCTCAACTCAAATCCCAATACCAATGCTAACGTCAAAACCAAACCGCTCCCGAACAGACAGCCAGACATCTTGCCCAGCGAGGTAGTTACGGCCTCTCTCGACTCCTCAAAGCCGCGAGAACGCAGCCATTCAGAAACATGTCCTTCGAAAAGACCTGCGATCGCATCTGTTATTGCATCCCCAACCACACCGCCCGCCACCGCTCCTGCAACACCGAAGGCCAAACCACCCAAAATTGCTGGAATGGTAAGCAGACCTGTATCAACTGAACCGAAGACGAGATCAGGAACCGCTCTCGATAACGTCCTTCCGCTCGCGCGTATCACGAATAATGGAAGTATGCTCAGTACTAATATTAGAGGTCCGAGTGGTAATCGAAAATGTAGAATCAATATGCTGGAAAACGTCACAAAAGCCACAACAGGTAAAACAATTCCGGCGCTACGAATCATTTCATACTCTCTCTTGGTTTCTTTTAACTCGAGCGCCAGATGCGGCTGGCAAAGCTTACTAATTGGCTCCCCAAACCAATACTCATCACCGACCGTCTGCTGCGCGCGAGTTGGACGGCTGGACCTATATTAATTTGATAAAGGCGATTCCCTATTACCTGATAGTTACTTTCTCTTCCCTGTCAGCGAGAAGAGCAGGATGCCTGCAATCGTTAATATCCAGAGAGGCCAAAAAAAGAAGCCACCTATCAAAGTCATAAGAGCAAGTAAACAGCCACATCCTTTCATTTTTCTCCCGCCAAACTATCGACTGAATCCTCAGCCTTTCACAGCGCCTATTACGGCGATTTGGGAATGCAAAGTAATGATCGTTGATGGCGCTTCCGGTTCATGTCTCACCCGCTACATAAATTCCGATATATCAACCGAAATCCATTTCGCCGCGATCACCTGCCAATCGTCGCCATTTCCTTTATGGAGCATAAAATTAAAACGCAGCATATCAGCTTGAAGATGTGTCAAATCCATGCCGCTCCCAATGGGCTGACCGGCCAGAGCGACTGCGACGGCGAGCTCGGCTGAATTCGGATCGACAATCTTGATAGTCTTAACTTTTTTCAAAAGGTGAATCGATCGATTGTGAAGAAGATGATACGTCAGTATTCCTTGGATTAGTTTCTTGTCTCTACCCTCGTCATCACTATAGTTATCCGACACAAGGTCCCGTAGAGTTCTTAGATCACGTTCCTCTGCAGCTTTGGAAGCCTTTTCCAGCCAGGAACGAATTTCGTCTTCAGGGGATCCTCGATCAGAGCACGATAAATGCCATAGAAGCGAGAAAATAAAAGAGGATAACAAAACTGCTCGTGCCAGACATCGGATTTTACCGTAGCCAGTCATAACCTATCTCCTCCAAGCCATACCGGCTGTACAGTGGAGTTCACCGAGAATCCACTATTGTGCTCGCACATCTATGAACGGTGGTGCTCTGTCACGTCGACCAGGCGCGAGGAAGGCCGCGGCGTCCGCTTGAGGACGCATCATGTTGCAGCGGTTTACCAGGTGGGGCGTTTCTACTGCGCAAGCCTTCCAAACAGCCATGCAATCAACATAAGAAAAACACCTACCACTATCAGAACTACGTCGAGCGTAAAGACTACCAAACCAAGCGAGCATGTAATTGATCTGCAGTCGATTGGCACGGGGATACTTTCAAAGTTGCTGGCTGCACCAAGTGAGAACGCCCCAAAGCCGATCAAAAACATTATAAGCCGTATCATTTGTTAGTAGCTTTTTGCGTTTTCCTCAATGCCCCGGCGCTTATCCGGAGCCAGGATCCCGGTGTGTCAAAGCATCTCCAAACTCATAAGACTGTCGGCTGCAGAAGTTTATCAGGCAGTTCGCTTGAATTACGTTCGCGACCACTCGATTTCGATATCGTCACGATCGCCAATCGCTCGCTCGAGAAGTTTCATAAGCGTTTCGGGAGCACCGCGGCTTTTCAACATATCTACCGTCGCACGAGTAAGATAGTAGTCTGCATCTTCTTCCCACTCTTCCTCCAAATTATCTACCAGGAACTGCAGGTCTTCTTCTGATATGGACCCTAGAATGGAACCCGTCTCTTTGTTTCGCAGTTGAATCATTTTTCCCCTCCGAATCTAGGTTTGATCGTCGTCGAGGCATGTGCCTCGATCACCCTGCACCCCGGACTTGGCCGAGACTACCCTCGCTCAGCTTCATCTATCTCGAAGACACAAGGCTGTCAGCCACAAAGTTACTTGCGCGGATCAACGTTATCAAACGGTGATCAGCATACTCTGTTTAGCTAGAGATCCATTGACATTCTGTGCCCGCCGTGAATCCATATCAATTGACCTGTTACCCAGCTAGCTTGCTCAGATGCAAGAAATACAATCAAATTAGCTACATCCTCGGGTCGACCAACGCGTCTCAGCGGAATACTGTGTACCAATTTTTCTTCTACCTGTGACGTGATATAGCCAGTCTGGATCGGTCCCGGCGAAACAATATTTACCGCAATGCCGAAAGGCCCTAGCTCCGCGGCAGCACTACGACTAAACGACTCGAGCGCATACTTGCTGGCCCGATATGATATCTCACCGGGACAACCCCAAGCGCAGTCGGCACTTATATTGATGATTCTGCCCCAATTTCGTTCCCCCTCGATGTGCCGACGAGTAAATTCTGCCATCATTAGAGCTACCGCGCGGGTGTTAACGGCAAAGTGCCGGTCGTGGCTCTCCGCAGTGATAGTGAATTTAAGCGGGCCTTCCTCCCATAACGCCTGGCCACCGCCCTCCGCTGTCAGCCCGGGAAGAAACGTATCCGCTTGGTAATCCGCGGCATTATTAACCAGAACTTCGACAGGCCCAAATCTACGTTCCGCGCGTTCGAAGAGTTCAGGTATTGATTCCGGATCAGCAAGGTTGCATTCCCAGGAGTCCGCTTCTCCCCCCTGTTTGCGAATCCCCTCGACGACGTCATCCGCCGATTTTGTTTGCATCGCAAGAAAAAAAGGCACGCCAGGGGTGTCAATATCTTCGCTGCCGGATTCATCTTTAGAGGACCGGATTGCCGTCCGAAAATAATGAATGAATACCATCGCACCCTGCACGGCAAACGCTTTTGCCGTAGCAGCACCGATACCATAGGGATTGTTGCCACCGGTAATCAAAGCGACTTTCCCCTTTAATCCAGTTTCGATCATGATTCATTAGCTCCGTATTGTCGCCACCCAACGCAAACGAATTCCGTGCTGTCGGCCCGGTTTTTCGAAATGCCTATAGTGAACTGCTGACGTCTTGGCGTTCTTCTTCCGTACACAGCCCAGGTTTTCGCACGAGCTTCGCAGGCTCCCAGGTGCGCTACGACTGCTCAGCCGACGCGCCCTTTATACGCTTCATCAATCCAACAATGTACTGGATCAATATAATCAAGGCTGCCAGCGCCCCGGCAAGAATTCCGACAGCCGGACTGAGATCCAGAGGCCAGATTACGCACCCGGCGTAAATCAGCCCGCTTCAAACTGCCATCCCGATCAGGGCTTTGAAAGCTCTTAGTAACTCCAAAATATATTCACCTGTCTTCTGAAGATTTACGGCTTCTTTAAATCGAGGAAAAACCATTGATCCTTCTTTGCACTGGCGCCTACCTTGAATCCCGCATTCTCGGCCAACTTCATGTAATAAGGCAGATCGCGTGCTTTATCCGGCCAATTCACACCATACCCCGTTGCAATTTCTTTATCAGGAAGTTTGACCAGGAGCGGGATTATGGCAACATCCTTCTTTTCGTCCTCGCGTTCCGGGAAAACAGCATCCCAGATCAAAAATCGCCCACCCCGTGCAAGTACACGGAATATTTCTTCAAATACTTCTTCATGATCTGCTCCATCGATATAACAGAGCGTAAAAAACGAGGCCGCCGTGTTGAAAGCTCCATTGAGAAATTTCAGATCCCTGGCATCCATTACGATCTTCAAGGGGCCGGGAGGCGTTCCTTCCAACTCCCTTTTGCTGATATCAATGGCAACGACCTGCTGGCCCTTGAGCTGACCGATTATTCCTTCACCCCCTCCTCCAATAGCCAGAATATACCCTTCGGCCTCAAAGTCGCTAACGGTAACAACTTGCTCGTTAAAACGATAAATCCTTTCCGGCGAAGGTCTTCCATGCCGATGGTCTTCTTGATCGCTCGTTTTGATGCCGGGCGTGCCAAGCCGACTCAATGCAGAAACGTTCTGGCTAAAAGCGATCACTATAGGCACCACCGTGGACAAAATCGCAATCAATATAATATCTTTTCCTTTATGCATAAATTGCCTCCCGGAAGCTAATCCTTCATACGATAAGCCTCGATTACTTGGACTTCATCCCATGTCTCTTCGCCGTCCGTGGAGATTTCCGCTCGCCAAGTAAAGTGGTTTTCGGAAATGTCCGAGAAAGTGAGGCGAAAGAGAGTGTGCGGCGGAAAAAGTTTTCCAGCGAGGCGCTCCGGGACATAATGCATGAAAGTAATGGACGTATCATCGATCAGGACACCACCGAGCTCCTCAGGTCCCAAATCCAGCCACGTCGAGGCCAGTGCATCATGCCACTTCATGACCCAGGCGTTCTTGTCGGTATCAAAGGACCGGTAGTTTTGCCCAAGCTGAATGAGTTCACCGCCGGGTCCCATCTGTCGGAATTCGTCAGCGATGACATAGCCATCGAGGATATAGCGTCCAGTCCATGTAGCCGGATGCGTTTCAAACACTCCATCCTTTCCCTTCACTTTTGAGTCACAACGCCATTTACCGATGAGAAAGGCGAATTGCGAGAGTTGCCGAGGCGCGTCAGGATTGGGTTTCCCGTATGTTCGTTGTTCATGGGCCATGACTTCGAAATCCTCCTGTGTATCCTCGCTTGCCGATGGTGCATACATACCGCTATGCATCAGAAATGCGGCTATAAGTAAAAGAAGGATAACTCTTGTCCTCATCACCTCTCCGATCCATTATTCTGATGTTTTTGCGATCCGATCATCTTGTTTTATGTGCAAGCTATCCTTAGCTTTGGTAATTCAAAACACTCGATCATGCGCTCTCTAAAGCTAGCCTTCTAGCTCTTGTTCAGCCCACTCCGCTAAATGAGTTGCCACCCCTTCCAGAATAGCCTCGCCGAACTCGGAAGTGGCTCCCCTGGGATCGCCCAATACCCCGTTCTTTGTGATCACCTGGATGCCATCTCTCAGCACCCTTGACAATTGTCCCTTGAGAGAACCGATATAGCCGGGCTCAAAGCAGTCTGTCCGGACGACTTCCGGCTTGAGGAAAAGAATCTCGCTGGTTTCTCCAATGCATGCATGCCCTCCAGCCTTCTCAGGCTCCAGGCCCAGCTTGGCGACCTCCTGCTGGTAAACTTCCATGAAACCTTTCAAGTCTCCGTAATGGATAAACCGAAGCTGAGGAAATTCGCGTACGAGAACAGGGGTGAATGTTTCCAAGGGCGCAAAATTGCCACCGTGGCTGGAAGCAAGTATGATCTTTTTGAAGCCGTGTCGGGCAAGGCAACGACAATAGTCGCGCAGCAAGTCCAGGAGTACCTCGGGACGGAGAGATATCGTGCCGGGCAAGCTCATGTGGTGGTCCGAGCATCCCGGACGTATCGTGGGAGCAGCCAAAGCATTTCCCAACTTGCGTGCCATACGAATCGCAAGTTCATCGGCTATGAGTGTATCCGTGCTGATTGGCAAGTGGGGTCCATGCTGCTCAATGGACCCAACCATTATGATAACAGTATCGAACCCGCGGTCCAAAGCCTCTGAAATTTCGCGCCATGTCATATCTTGCAAGGTTACCTTTTTCTGGGCATTGGAATGGTGTTGAGTTTCCATCGAAAGCCTCCAATAAATGAATGAATCACGATTTTCGGAAAAGCAACCCAGCGCCTCGATACTCAGCTGCTGTGCTCTTCAATATATTACTATGCCTCGCATTAAATGCGTGCGAGAGCGAGATGGGATTTGCAAATCAAAACTGCTTGCATCTATATTTAGCTATATTCCTCCGGAATATGATTACATAGAAAAATCGCAGCCAAACGGCGCTGGATTCGAATAAATTGCGCAACTAAAATACCCGGAGACGTCCACCGAAGGCATTCCCGCATACTCACTTCCAACTGTAGCATCAATCGAAAAAACGAGTTTGACCGGCGGACCACAATCGAGTGAGTAAACGGTAATACTTCCTGATGATTCAGGTTCGTGGCTATATAGCTCATTCGAATTGCTAAAATCAACAAAGAACATACTCACAGGTGATCCATTCGTGGGAAGTGAATACGTGCTATCAACGGTAAGCTCATCCACAACAATAAATAATTTCCAAAATGATTGTTGAAACGACGGATCGTAGAAAAAGATTTTCAGCGCGTTTTTATCGATATAGCCTGGCTCCCAAATGCCGCAGCATATTGCATAGTCACTCCCCATCTGTATTTCTCTTCCGCTCTGATACTTGAAAACCAAGTTGTTATCTACGCTGTTTATCCTCGGTCCTGTCGGTGAACCACCTTTTTCGTCCTCTGAACACGATAGGGCCAATAACAATGATAATGCGACCGCCATTATCAATTGGCGGTGCAGCGTTACTTTGGCTGATTTCGATTTTGATAACAGGTTCCGACGTACTTTTTTCATATTTCTGCCTCCTGTGTTCCCGAGCGTGCCTCCAGCTTGGACTTGATTCTCTTTTGGTCTTGAACCATAACGCACCTGCATAGATACAATCCAACCGTCACGGCGTCCAACCAATGAACGTGAATTCGAACGCGAGTTGCATCGACCCGCTATCCGGCTTCTCCACTCCTGCGATCCTCGCGTATTTCGCTAAGCGCACGATCGACCGCGTTCAGCAATAGATCCGCGTCCGTCTCCAGAAACTGCAGCGGCGGTTTGATCTTGAGAACATTATGATGCGGTCCTTCCGCGCTGAGAAGTATACCCCAAGTTTTCAATCGTTCGATCAGTAGGGATGTTAGTTTCGTGGCGGGCGCACGTTTATCGCGGTCCAAAACCAGCTCAACTCCCATGAACATCCCCAAGCCCCGAACATCGCCGATCTCGGGATGCTGTGCACTGAGAGCAAGAAATCCTTCGGTTAGGTAGCTGCCGACCCGTGCCGCCCGATCGCGCAGCCGCTCCTCTTCGATAACGTCTAATACAGCCAGGCCGACCGCAATCGAGACAGGATTTCCGCCGAATGTGCTGAAAAACTCCATTCCATTGTCGAACGAGCGAGCGATTTCGGTAGTCGTGACCACTGCTCCGAGGGGATGTCCGTTGCCGATGGGCTTGCCGATGGTGACAATATCAGGAACCACACCTTGTGTTTCGAATGCCCACCAGTGGGAGCCAACCCGCCCCATGCCGACCTGAACCTCGTCGACCACACACAAGCCTCCCACCGATCGGACGTGGGCGAAAGCCCGACGAAGGTAGCCTTCCGGCAGCACGATCTGGCCGCCGCATCCGAGGATGGGCTCACAGATAAAAAAGGCCGGAGGATGGCCTTCCGCATCCAGGCGTTCGCATACCTTTCGAACGTGCTCGGCATATGCGCGCCCCACACCCTCCCCCGTGCCTCGGTACGGGCCTCGATAGGGATCGGGCTTCACCACCTCATGCGCCCAATCTGGGAGGCCTCGCCCGCCAGGCCCTTCACATTTGTAGGGACTGAGATCAACCAGCATCGATGTACTGCCGTGATATCCATCTTCCAGGACGATAGCATCATGCCGGTCCGTGTGAGTGCGGGCGAGCCGAACGGCCAGCTCGTTCGCCTCGCTTCCTGAATTCACAAAGTAGCAGACTTTCAGCGGATCCGGCATGGTCGCCGTTAGACGTTCCGCGTATTCGACCAAGTACGGATGCAGGTACCGGGTGTTCGTGTTCAAGATCGCCGCCTGTTCGGAAAGCGCAGCCAATACTTTGGCATGGCAGTGTCCGACATGGCAGACGTTGTTGACGCAATCCAGATAGGCTTTCCCGCCTGGCTCGAACAGGAACTGGCCGCGACCTCGAACGATTTCGAGGGGTGTTTCATAGGAGAGGCTCAATGAAGGGCCGATCCGCATGCGCCGCTCTTCGAGCAGTTCCCCATGCTTCCATCGCCGCTTCCCGAAATGCGTCGAAGGTCGCTTCTCGAGTCCGCATGCAATCCGCAAACGATTTTCGGCATCCCGCCAGTCGATTCGCTCGAGCTGCTCCAGCATATCCCAGGCAGGCCTGTCACTGATCTGCCGGTATTCGTTGTCGGGATCCTCTTCCGCGGCGATGGCAGACATTGTGACGCTGACACACAAACGCATGCATGTAAGCGGGAAAAGGACAAAAAGCTCGTCTCCTGTGAGTGGCCGGGCGCGGTGATACCCGGCAGTGATTCCCTCCATTACCTTCAGTGGATCCGCAGACCCCAAGACCGCGTACGCACAGGCAATTGCAAGCTCGTTCACGGTATGAGATCTCAACATGTCTCCAAAATCCAACAGCCCCGCGACCCTCCACCCACCCTCGGCATCCGGCGCCAGAAGGATGTTCTCATCATTCGCGTCGTTGTGGATGACGCTGGTGGGGAGGTTGGCAAGCACGGGTGTGATGCGTCCCCGGTATTGGAGAAGCACTCCCTCCACAATTCCCCGCTTTTGGAGGTTGGGCATGCGGCGGGTATACGCAATGATCCACTCCGCCCGTCGAAGATCCCATGGCAGTTCCCGGTCCATCGCCTCGTGCCGAAAGTCAGCCAGGCAGCGGTCGAGATCGCCCAGCGCGTAGCCAAGACGGTCCAGGCTCCGCTCACAGAGAGGGCGCACGGTTGCCAGAGGCTTTCCAGGCAGATATGTCAGCACCCTCATCCGGAATAACGCCCCATTGCGGCCGGACACTATGGCGATTTTTTCACCTGCCAACGAGCTGAGAACGCGCGGGCTCTTCCCCGACACCCAAATCTCGGACAGACGATTCATGGCCGCGTTCTGGAATTCCAATACCTCGGTTCGGCGACCCTGATTGGCGATCTTCACTACAAATGCTTCTGCATCTCCGCAGTCGAGCCGGAAGTTCTGGTCCCATTCTGCAGGCAGCGGCTCCAGCGTGCCATCAATCCCATAGAGGTCCCGGATCAGCCCACGGACCACCGTCGTCGAAAACGTTGGTCGACCCTCAACTGATAATTCCATTATGGGAATCCCTCACTCTTTTCCGGTTCTCAGCTGCAAGTTGCGTTGGTGGATCGTCGAGTGCGGTGCTGGAATGAACATCTCCCGCGTGCAAGGCCTATCGCCCTATGACTGACTCAAACAGATTCTCATGAGGTCATAAAAAATTAATTTCTATTGTCTTGTTTACTGCGCCTCCCATTCGCTATCGATAGAATGCCCAATAATAAAAAAAATCCCCCACTGTAAAAAACTCGCGCCCCATCGCCAAATAGAAAAATTAGAGCAGCAACCACGAAACTGAAAATACCAAGAGCCAAAGCTATTTTTCGCAAAAATACCCTCCTTCCCCAAAAGCATGACAATACCCATCAAAGCTGCGAACAAGGAAGCACGGCATTTGCCCTGCAGGAATCGTTACGCTGAAGGAGTACGGCTAGCGCTATCTATAGTAAGGTTCCGCGCGCCTGCTGAGATCACCTGCGCCGCCTTCTCGGGCCGCCTGAGTCACGTCGTGGCCGCGCTTCGTTCACGTTAAGCTTGCGACCATCTAACTCTGTCTCGTTCAGCGCCGAAATCGCAGCTGACGCTTCTTCGGCATTCGGCATCGTCACAAAACCGAATCCACGAGGCCGTCCCGTTTCGCGGTCAGTCGGGAGATTAATTTCCTCGACTACACCGTACTGAGCGAACTTCTCACGAAGCTGCTCTTCTGTAGTCGAATAGGCCAAATTACCAACATAAATCTTCAAGGTACACCTCCGGTTTGTGATGACCACGGCGGCATGGAGGCCTACGCGGACGTCACGGAACAGTTCTGGATCTCACAGTCTTTGCTGGGCTCTCGCTAAAAATGCTACCTCCTTTAAACGAGACCTAACGCCCCGGCGCTCTGACGAGGGCTGCGCCCGAAGGGTCCTCCGTCGCCCCGAGCGCCTGCAGGCCCTTCTGCAGCAGCTCCTTAAGCTGCACCCAAACGTTTCATAATCCGTCTTATCGGTTCTATGTTAACATACAATTGCCACACGGCGATTTGTTCGCTTTTAACGACAGCACGCCACGCTGCTGGCACCGACCAATGATACTCCGGGTTGAGAGCTCCATCTTTAGTGAACGTGCCAGCGGCGGTGCCCAGAAAAACCACCGTGTTGTCCCGCGTAAATACCTCTTCTACTTCTATTCTGTAGTCTGGAACTATCTTGAAATATTCCGCCCACGCCTCATGCATTCTCTCGCGACCTTTCACTTCTTCCCCATCCGGCTCAATGTAGACATGATTAGGCGTCATCAACTCGAAAATCCCATCAACTCGCTTGGTGTTAATCGCTTCAACGAATAATGATGCTACTTCATTGGGCGTCATTCATCTACCCCATATGCTGCTCCAGCAGCATGCCGTTCAACCGTGCCACCCGCTTGGACGTCATGGGCTAATGCGACATTCACAAATAAACGATTGCAGTAGTGTGCTAAGCTGATCTTTCTTCATTTAATTTTCCTTTAATTAATATGATCCCTTTCCAAAACAAGCTTGCACCTGCAAGTATACTCCCAATTGCCCGCAAGATAAAGGGGGGAAATAAAATGACCCCGGTCAATGGCATTCCAATTGTGAAAAGCACAGCACCAAAACGCGGAAAAACTTTTGCGCGAATCATGGCAATTCCAAATACGATGAACCCAATTGTGCCCAGATATACTATCAGATTATGTGCAACTGAAAAAATCGAAGCTCGAAAAAGTGGACCCGAAAAGTCGATCAATTCAGGGGCATGAATGCTAAGGATCGGCCAGACGAATGCCATATCGAAAAGCATACAACTATTAATTACTGCGCCAAGAGCAGCTAGGACAAAGCCAATTAATCCAATGATTCCCGATTCTTTATACTGCTTTACATACAGTCCTATGATTACAATAGGAAATAGCATATAAAGGGCAAAAGCGAGAACGCTAATGACTCTCCATTGTTGATCATTCACCCCTTCGATCATTGTCTTATCAACTGGAAGTGTTATTGATGGCAGGATTACCAAGATGATGAGGAAAATGCTTGTTATGATCAATAGGATCCCAATTAAGCGATTCAACAATCCAGTGCTTATCATTATTCTCTCCTCTATATGCAGCGATCCTGCCTAACGGCTGGATTTAGCGAGGTGATTGCGTTGCCTGTTGCTCCGCTCGATTAATGCTACTTTAGTCTTCAATAAAAGACATTTTCTGTAGCAACACAGCCTGCTTCGTCGAAGCCAACGCCCTCCACTTCCAGCAGCGCCCTTTTCATTTCAAGGCCACCCTGATACCCTCCCAGCGTTCGATCAGTGCGTACGGCTCGGTGGCACGGAATAATCACGGGAAACGGATTGGTGGCCAAAGCTGTGCCGACAGCGCGAGCCCCAAACGGCTCGCCTAGATGTTTAGCTATCCGTTTGTAGGTGCTTACAGATCCGCGAGGAATTCCGTGCTCGGCGCGTAGAACCTTCTGTTGAAACTTGGAACAGAGATCGAGACGGATAATGTCGAGCGAAAAGAGAACATCGTTTCCACGCAAGAATGCTTCGATTTGATCAGCATGCTTATCAATTACACTGCACGAAGAGGAGATGGCATCCGAAAATGACGCTTTCACAATTTGAACGGCCGAGAGTCCCGGTTTGGAAAGCGCCACGCGGCAAATCCTAGGACGGCCGCCTTGGATTGACCAAATGACAGCAACAGGTCCAAAAGGGCTCGAGCGGAAGCAGTAAGATACCTGTGCTGTGACTGTGTTCTTCATTAGTTTCGCGAATTGCACATCAGCTGCAGGGAGACGCTAAATGCTCCTGTGATTTTTCAATCACCGCTGCCAATCTTTGGCACCCACTTTCCCGTTCTTATCTTATAGCTCCTGTATTCTTCGCCAAACTTTTTATGCAACAACTTCTCCTCGTAGCTCGCAATATAATTGTAGAAGATGAATATCATAACCAGCAGCGCCAGGGACAAAAGCGAAGCTGTAGAAATTGACAGGCCGAGGTAGAACAACAGGCTCGCCAAGTACAAGGGGTGCCTGACATACCGGAAGGCTCCGGTTGACACCACGCCAGCAGCGCGATGCACATGACTGGTCACAACATGGCCTGACTTGGAAAAATACACAGCGGCGATGAGAACAAGGCCCAGAATGATTAGCCGAATATAGAGGGATACGTAATCCGATAGAAATGTCGATATGCGAAGGAAAAACGAGTCACCTGCCCAAACGACGAGAAACAAAACGAGCAATATCAACTGTCTAGCGTCACCGAAAGGGTGCTCACCGTTTTTTTCTTTCATCTATACTCTGTTCATTTAAGCTCGTGCATTTTAGGTCGCATAAGCAGCGATAAATGCATCTTTTTCAACCCCAAAAGTTCTTTGCTACTTCTTCATTAGAACATCAAGATCTTCGAGAAGAGCTTGCAAATCCTCTTCATGCTCGACTTCATCCTGAAGAATCTGGACTGCCATATTATAGGTGACCGGATCCTTTAACCCAACTTCTCCAATCATGGCATGATACACGCTTATGGCGCATTGCTCTCCCTTGATATTTTGTTGTAGGATATTTTGAACAAATGAATTATCTGGAGAGTCATAACCGCAATTCGTGAAATCAAACCACTTTTTCGGAGTGGTCAATGGTGCACCGCCAAGCTGAATTATGCGATTGCTCACCATATCCGCATGACGCAATTCGTCAGCTGCATGCTGCATAAGCTCGGCGATTACCGCATCCTTCATCGGACCAGAGACCACTTTGGCACCGAGCCAGTACTGATAGTAAGCAAGCCACTCATCGGCGAAAGCCTTATTGAGAAGCTCCAAAACCTTATTGACATCCAAACCGACAATTTCACGACCTTTGGTGCCCATCGAAACCTCCTAACTGAATATCAATTAATAGATTACAGGTGCTTAACTTCGCTCATCGGAGCGACCCGACGTCTTGGTGTTCGTCCACAAGCGGCACTATTTGATCCCATTCAACGTTACCTCCTCGTTCGCTATGCCGCTTTTCGGCTGCAGCAGAACTTCATGTGGCATGAGATGGAGATCATTCTGTCTTCGCCACGATATAAATGTATCTCAGTTGCCCCGATCCTGTATTGATTACGTTGTGTTCTGTTCTTGGCGGGCAGTACGCAACCCTACTAGTTCTCAAGATCAGAGTAGGCCTGTCGGTAATCACCATTTTGCCTTCGCCTTCGAGTACGACTAAGACTTCTTCTTATGAGTCGGTATTATGAGTTCCCACTGACTTTCCTGGAGCGAGCACGACCAGCCCCGCGCGCATCGTCACGGTTTCTGGCGGCCCAGCTAGTACTCTCATGTAATCTTTCACATCGGGATTTAGCGTGACAACCTTTGGTTCAGGGACCTTCTCCGCGTAAACCTTCAGACTAAAAACAGAAATAATGCCTAAAATCCATACAAAAACCAGGCTGCTCAAGACGAGTCGATGAACTTGAAATAAAAATCGCATAATCCTCCATGTGACACACGCATTATACAACTCTTAGCCAAACCGGGGACTTAACTTCGCATCCCAAGTTACAAATGCGTCATGCCCAAAAAAGCAGGTTGCAACGGGAAGTCCGAGACTCCGCAAATAGCCGGCTCCAATGCCACGACTAACCGATAATACTATGCTACTAATCAACAGCTATCATTACGTTAGATGCTTTTATGACTGCATAGACATCCTTGCCAACTTCCAGGCCGAGCCCCTTTGCCGATTTAACAGTGATAATAGAAACGATCTGCATGCCTCCTGGCAATTCAATCTCCACTTCTGTATTCACAGCACCAGGAGTGATTTGAGATACTTTGCCTTTGAGCATATTCCGAGCACTGATCTCCATCGAAGATCCTTTCTTTTGACTCTCCTCAGGACAATCAAGACACCTTTGTGATCTAGCACCCACTCATACGGCTCGTCTCTTCAGCACTTAACCGCAGCTCAGCTCTTGCCTCAATCAGCCTTTGTACCGGTAGGACATTGCTTGCAGCAGCGTGTTGTAAGCTCTCGCTCCAGCATACACACGTCCGTACAACTTGAGTGCAACAAGAGCTGATCAGTTCTCCGGGCGCTTGACGCGAATCGGATCTTGGGGTTGCGGCAGTATTTCAATCCCCTGTGTTTCTAGTAACTCCAGAGCTACCCTGACGGCTTCCTCTAATTGTGGATCATGCCCTTCGTTTACCAACTTCGGCTCTTGTTCAACTTCAACATCCGGCTTTACTCCCTCATTTTCGACGTCCCATTCGCCTTGCAAATTGTAAAAACCGCCTCTTGGAGCCGTAATATAACCTCCATCAACTAATGGCGGCACGTCCCAAATCCCAACCAATCCCCCCCAAGTGCGCGTGCCTACAAGCGGGCCGATACCCTTCAAACGAAACATGTAAGGCAAAAAGTCGCCACCAGAACCGGCAGCATCATTAATAATCATTACTTTAGGTCCCCAAATTGCTGCATTGGGCGCTGTGAAAGGCTGACGATCCCCGATTGGGTTATTGAAATATCCGAGCAATTCCCGCGAGAGCAAGTCAACGATGTAATCCGCAATGTATCCGCCTCCGTTGAAGCGTTCATCAATTACCGCTCCTTTTTTATCTTTTTGCGCGAAATAATATCGATTGAAACTTGTGTATCCAGAAACGGATGTATTGGGCAGCCATACGTAGGCTAATTTGCCGTTTGATAGTTCATCTACTTTTCTACGATTGTTTTCAATCCAGGCTCGTCTTCTTAAAGCGGTCTCACTATTAATCGGCACTACAGTTACTTCTCGGCAGCCTTTCATGGTTGGTTTGTCATTCACCGAGATTGATGTTTGTTTTTCCGCTGTGTGCTCAAAGAAGGCATAGAGGTTCTTACCTGAATCCAATTGAATACCATTTACGGCTAAAAGATAATCGCCTTCCTTTACGTCGATTCCCGGCCCGCTAAGCGGCGCCCGCAGCTCCGGATTCCAATTCTCTCCTGAATAAATCTTCTTGATACGAAAGCGTCCGTCCTCTACTGCAAAATCAGCTCCTAGCATGCCAACAGGAGTTCTTTCAACATTCGGCCAGTCCCCTCCACCTGTGAAAGAATGACCGATAGCTGTTTCACCACCTAATATATCTAGAACATAAGTTAGATCAGCTCTATGCCGCACATGCTCGACCCAAGGAGCGTACGTGCTGTATGCCCACTCGAGATCGAGCCCATGCACATTGTCAACATAAAAATAATCCCTTTGATAACGCCAGGCTTCCCTGAATATTTGCTTCCATTCCTCCGGCGGATCTACCTTCATGCGCATATCTTCTGTGTTAATTTTCCCTTCATCCGCTTTTATTTGGCCGTTTGCATCGGCAACTGCCCATTGATTCGGGCCCTTGGAGTAAAGCAACTTTTCTCCATCAGCTGATAACGAATAGTCTACAACACCCTGCAGTATTTCTTTTGCTTCGCGATCCTTCATTATATATCGATGCAATTTCAGCGTTTCTTCGTTTTGCTGACCTTCCAAATAGAATATCGTTCCCTCTTTTCCCGCTTTAAGTGTGCGGTAATCGCGAGCAGGAACATCGAGGGCGATAACTCTTTGATCAATACCCTCAAAATCTATCTGAACTTCGACATCTCTTTTCTTTTGCACTTCATCATCTTTGTTCTTTCCCTTCTTTTCTTCGTCTTTAGATTCATCATCAGCTTCTTCTCCACCAATTTCGTCATCACTTTCCGGAAGCAGCGGTGAAGGTTCCTTGGAAGAAAGAACGGCTAAATAAATGGCCCTTCTAACTGGGCGCTCCAATGAACTCAGATCGAGCCATCCCACATTCAAGCCATAATTTGTGCTGGCGAGGAAATAGATATACTTGCCGCCAGCATCCCATGCAGGCGACTTACAATCCGATAATCCATCTGTCAGCTGAAATGATTTGTTTTTTTCGAGTGAATAGATAAAGATTGCATTATATTGATTTATTAATCGCTTAGTATAAGCAATCCATTTTGAATCCGGTGACCATTCTGGATATATCGTCCGCTCGGGATGCGTAAAACCTTCGTTATCAATCAAGCTGATTTTCTTTGTATCTATGTTTACAATCCAAAGGTTTCGATCAGCATCTCCAAAACTAAGGTATTTGCAATCAGGCGACCAGGCTGGTGTGTAATAAAACGTGGGATTTTCGAGCGCGATTGTCTCCTTATTGCTTCCATATTGATCAGCAATGACCAAATGATATTCCCCACCCTCATCCGAAAACCAGCTGATGTATTTTCCATCTGGTGACCAGATGGGATTCCGATCGGCAGTTCCAGAGCTCGATGTTAAATTCCGAATATCCCCCTTTTTCTCAGGAACGGTGAAAATATCACCCCGCGCTTCGAACACCGCGCGTTTTCCAGTCGGAGATAGCGACCGATTTACGATTTGGTCTCCAACTGTTTTCCAATGCGTCCGCGCCCAGGGAAAATCCCCCCGAACAGCGACCGAAAGCTTTTCGGGTTTTCCTGCCGCAGGATCGTAAATATATAAGTAGCCACTATTTTCAAAAATCAGCTTGCCGCCACCTGCTTCCAGATTCTTGCAGTCAAAATCTTTAAAATAAGTTTCTTGTTTTAATTTTTTTGCATCCAATTCGTAAGACCAAATGTTCATGACATAATCTCGGTCGGAGAGAAAGAAAATTTTATTGTTCATCCACATTGGTGTGTTGTCATTCGCACCATCCCAGGGTAGTTTTTCGACTTCCAACGTATTTAAATCTATAATACGGATCGGATTATTTTGGCCTCCGCGGTAGTTGCGCCATTCCGATTCCCATGGCCATATTTTCTGGTAAACGAACTTCTTGTCATCCAGAGAAAATTTTCCTTCTGCAACCCTTGGAATTGGTAGAGGTATTGGCATGCTTCCTTTTAAGCTCACCTTCCAGAGTTTGGGATAATTAATTGGCGCATTCTCTCTACCTGACGCGAATACGATATATTCCCCATCGTTCGTCCAGCCACGCACTACGTCGTATATCGGATGCCAAGTCAATCGCTTTGGTTCTCCCCCCGTTGTTGGAACGACGTAAACGTCTGTATTCCCGTCATATTGGCCAGAGAAAGCGATGAGTTTACCATCAGGTGAAAAATGCGGTTCGGTCTCAGCTCCCTGAAATGACGTTAGACGACGCGCTTCTCCACCGCTTAGCTTCGCAACCCAAATATCATTGGAATAAACAAAAGCAATATGCGATTCGCTTATATCGGGATTGCGTAAAAGGCGAGTTTCCTGTGCTATTGAGCTCGATGGCAGGATAAGAAAGTAAACAAGAAACGTAAGAATTGCTCCGCGAAGCATTTCCACCTCCCTGGATGTGTAATTACTTATTGCAGATAGACTAGGTTATTAAAGCAGAAGTTCTTGCGAATGTCAAAGCTTGATTGTCATTATGAGCATCAAACGTCCCTGCGCTCTGCTCTCGCGCCCGCCCGGATGTGTCGACTTGCTGTCAGATCGCATAGCAGTGCCATCAGTGGGGTCCGGCGAGCGCCTTTAATAAAATGCTCAAGGCCCCCTGCCTCGCCACAGTACGTGAATCGATTCGCCTAGGTGTGCTTGATCGTAAATTTCGTATATGCTTACTTTGATGCAATCGCTACAGGCATATACTGAATCTTTGAGCACATGCACAAACTCAAAAGACCAACGCCAGTTCGGACTCAAGGGAGCGACCAAGGAGCCGTCACAGAACGGAGAGCCGTTACTCGTGACCAAATGGAATATCATTTGCAGAGTCCCATTCGCCTGGGTTTGAACCTCTGGGCTCGTGAAGCGATTCGAATCTGTCTCAACTCTCCGGAAATTGTGTGGCTCAAACTCCCAGATCGAGTTGCCATCATCCAGAGTCACGTACACGGATTTCAGCGAAAGCAGAGAGTCTTGGATGTAATAAACTCTAGCTCGTGAGTCCGAAGCTTGCTCTTCTTCCGAACATGCCCCAACGGCAAGCACGGCTAACAAGAAGTATGCTAATCTTGATTTCATGTTGCCTCGATCGTCAAGCGCTCTTCCATCAAATGCGATTGCTCGATTGCACTTACGATTCTCCCGTCATCAGCAAGCCGTCCGACATAGAGCTACGTTGGGCTACTCCGAGCCTCAGAGAAATTTCGGGTCATTCGCGAAGCTCACGGACAATCCACTTTTGACAATATATATTATCACCGAGTTGTACTCGATCCAGTTGATCAGCGTATCAGCTTCGGCAAGGTCTCCGTAAATCCTCACGCGCGACTCGGCACCACTAATCTTCGGAACCGGCACCTCAGTGAGCAAGTCGCTTCTTGAGGGTTTTTTGATAATTCCGTTAAAGACAAGAATATCATCCACGCTTATTTTCAATATCTTTCCGTTTGTGTGTCCGCTAACGTAGATCTGCTTGTTTTCAGCAGTAGCTCCATTGTAGACAACTCCGCCCATGTCTCTGAGACGCACAGTGAGCACTGCAAGCACGACAATTATAAAAAGCAGAAACCAGAGAATTTTTGACATGTTAGACGAAATCTCGTGTCCCACGTCGCACATTAGCCGCGATAGGAACCCGGGACGGGCACATCGAAACCGGCCTGCCAGCTGCAGCCGTCAGCTCCATGTGCGAGTTAAGGAGGAATAAAACGAATGGCCCTTTCAGATTCATCTGAGAACCAGCCCAATAATTGCAAATACTAATGCAAGATTCATTGAAATGATGTAGGCGTAAAACCATCGCCCCGGCTTTCCCTGCTCCTGCATAGTTATTTTACGGTACTGATGTATATATTTCAACACCATGACCCTGAAAAACAATAGACCAATCTTAATTCCACGATTGGATAAAAATGAAGCGACGACAATAGAGGATACAACTCCCCAAACAAGACATAGGATCGCTAATATAAGGGATAAATTGCTCATTACTATTCAGTGGCAGAGTCTCTGGACTGGTCCATCTCCTTACCGATCCGTATCGCCTCGCGCACCAGAACGTCAAAATCTTCCCGGCGGCTGCGGTGATTGGTGATTGCTACATGCAGAACGCACCTACCTCTAATCGTCGTCACAGATGGCACAGCAATGCCTCGTTCCTGTAGCTCCACCTCGATTTGCTTGTTCAGTTCGTCGAGAGCAGTATCATCCAGCCCAGCTCTGGTGTATCGAAAACAGACAACATTCAGTGTTACCGGAGCTGCAAGCTCAAGCTCCGGCGCGGCATCGATCAGTTCGCCAAGGTAACGGGCCTGATCGATATTCTGCTGGATCAGTCGACCATACTTGCTAGCGCCATGCTCCTTAATAGACATCCAGGCCTTGAGCGCCCGGAATCCGCGGGAAAGCTGGAAGCCGTAATCGCTGAACCAGGGGAGATCACTCCCCGCCAATCCGCGCCCGACTTCCCCGTGAGATAGGTACGCAGGCGTCAAGGAAAAAGCTTTGCGATGATCGTCTTCACTCCGCACCAGGATGCACCCGATTTCACATGGCATGTACATCCACTTGTGTAAATCCAAAGCCAGCGAGTCCGCCCGTTCCATCCCGTCCACCAAGTGTCTTGCATCGGGGACCAGTGCGGCCCACGCACCGAACGCACCATCCACATGCAGCCAGAGGCCTTCCTCCTGGCAGATATCGGCCAGCGCGCTGAGATCGTCGATAGCTCCGGTGTTGGTCGTCCCCGCTGCGCCAACGACGCAGAATGGCAAATGGCCGTCTTGGCGATCCTTCGCGATGGCCGTCTGCAGTGCATTCAGGTCAATCTGGTAGATGTCGTTGACGGGCACCAGACGGAGCGCATCCCTTCCCAGGCCCAGCAGTTCCACCGCTTTATGGACTGATGTGTGGATTTCATTCGATGCATACAGCACCATTTTCTGGGGCGCGACTTGAATGCCTTCGCTCCGCAGATCATAGCCAGCTTTTGTATTTCGGGCGACGCCCAGCCCGATCAGATTTGCGGCCGAGCACCCGCTGGTCAGCAAACCGCTGGCCGATGCGGGGTAGCCCAACATTTCTTTGGTCCAGTCGATCACCTGCTTCTCAACGTAATTGGCGCTATGATAGGCACCACCACCTGTGTTCGTGTTCATCGATGCTGCCAGTAGCTCGGCCAACGCACCAAACACAGTCCCCGTGCCCATAACCCAACCCCAGAAACTCGGATGGAGGTTGCCGACCGGGTATGGCAGCACATACTCCAGGAACTCATCGTAGATCTCCTCTTGCGGCTGAGGATCATACGGCAGAGGCTTGCTGAAGTGAGCCTTGACCTTGTCCGGAGCGTGCCGCCAGGCGGGGCGTTCCCGCAATGTTCTCATGTAATCCATCATGTCATCGAGCATCCGACGACCGAGCGCCCGCACGGACTCCCAGTCTTCAGGATCGAGTGTTTCTTCCGTAGGCATCTTTATCTCTTTTGTCATTGTCTCTACCTGCCTTTAGAATGCAATATTTAATAAGATAATGATTAAAATACTAATCAATATGCTGCAGTGAGCTGTCAGACGCACTGAGCGCCCAAGCGGAATTCCCGCACCTCAACGGCGCGTGAATCCTTGGAGAATCCCGCCTGCCTTCCGTGGATAGATAACCATAGCGTAATGCATATCTTTTGCCTTCGCGCCACGAACGCTTTAGAGCCTGGCGCTCTGCCGCCGCTCCTCCACAACAGTACTCTGCGCCAGCTACATAGCCTTTTTCCCAGCACCGTCGCGACCAGCTCGCCCCTTGGAAGCTCCCGATGTGAGCCGTCGCTTGATAAATTTTTCGGCCTTTTTCCTGGTGGCGTTTCTCGGATTCCTGAGCTGTTTTTTCACTAGCTTGGAAATCGCCCCTTGAAGCTTGGACCGTCCGTATAGCTGATCGAAGGCATCGATGGCGCGACCCAGAGCGACGTTGCGACACATCGATGTTTTGTATCGGGCTTTTTCAACATTCAAAATAGCTCTCACAATCCTGTCGATGAGTCTGGGCTTCGCCATGGCGATCTTTGTTGCTCCAGCGATCACGTTTGCAGCAGTAACGAGTTCAGGACCAGAGATGGGCTCGAGATATTTCTCCAGTACTCTATCGATTATGTTTTTGGAATCGACTTCAGCCAAGTTACCAATGACACGTACAGCACCCCATTTGAGTATCTTGTTCTCACAGTCAAGGAGATCGATAAATGAATGAAGCGATGGATAAACGACTGCCGGTGCTCTCTCTGAAATGAGCAAGAGGATCTTGCTGGCGCTAAACTTAACAGCCGCCTGGTCGGAACCTAGAGCCGCAACAAGCTCCGGTGCCAGCTCCGGCTTCCGAATGACGCTCGCGGCAAGCTTGTCCTTATTTGCATCCTTACGTGCAAGCTGTTGAAATAACTTCTTTGTCTCCATGAGTGGTCTCTCTTTAGATTTTCATTCTTGAAATACAATTGGACTTAGCTGGAATTTACTGTTGCGCGTTCCTTGCCAACCCTAATTGCCATCGACGCGATAAAAATCTAATCCAAAGTATCGACAGGCCGCCTGGGATAATACCAAAGAAAAGAATACCATATAATGCTGAAGTTACATCCTGGGTATCAAGACCAGGAAACCACACACCAACAAGAGCATTTAGGAAATAATGCAACAAAATAAGTGGTATCAGCGATTTCATTCTTATAAACATGTATGCGTACATAATTCCCAATCCGAATGCCCACGCTGCTTGTCCCAAAACCCAAGACTGATTCATTTCCGGATTCAGCATGTTGAGCAAGCGAATCCCGGCAAATATTGCCGCGGATATTACGACTGCCTTTGATTCAGCGTGCCTTATCAATAATAGCGTCAGAATGATTCCACGAAATAAGATTTCCTCGAATATACCGGCAATAATCGACTGTGATCCAAGCAAGCTGTGTCGGGAAAAATCGAAGATATAGTGACTACTACGAGTTGAATAGTAGATTAGTGATCCACTGAGTTGACTAATGATGAATATGAAGTAGCAGGTTAGCACTGCAAAAATGATCCGGTTGAAAGGGAAATAGATGACCAAGCCAATCCTTCTCATGTAATTACCGAAAGAAGTTATATCCGCCGACTTTCTTATGATATATGGAACGATGAAGAGAATGTAGAGAGAGAAGAATACGAACTTTGTGAGCACTCTGATGATGTAATTATCTGGGATTAGTAAACGAACTGTCGTCTCAGACACTAATTCAACAATAATATATAGGACTAGAACAACCGTTATTGTCAATGCGATACGAGATTTCACTGGCAGGATCTCCTTCACAATGAGTTTATCAGCAAAAGACGAGTTCCCAAAGAATTGCGGACCAGCGATGCATAACGGTTTGCCTTTCGACCGCTGAGCAAATATAGGAAGCGTTTTTGCCACAACACTCGCCAAAAGCGCTCTGAGCCGATAACTTCCACATGTGATAGGTTGGTCCGTAGCAACTTCGGGGTAGCAGATGCCCCGTAACAATACCCGCGTCATGCCTTTCCCTCTATCGAAGCACGACCCAATCAGTATTGGTAATCTTCTCGAATAGGGCTGAAAATATCCAATACTCTGGCGGAAGCATCGCCTGTCCTGCCACCGTGCTCAATACCTCCAGGAATGATGTAAGTATCCCCTGACTTGAGCCGGCGTGTTTCCCCGGCTATGGTCAGCTCGAACTCGCCTGAGATAATGGTACCAGCTTGCTCGTGAGGATGACTATGAACAGGTACAACCACGTTTGGAACAAAATCGGCGATGGACACCAGCATCTCGTTTCCCCAAAAGGTGCGAATACGCGCACCAGGGACAATTTCTTTCGGTTCCCTGTTCTGCAAATCGCAGAAACACTCCATCTGCGCCTCCTACTCATATTAGTTCAGTCTCTCGTAGCAGATAGCCCCTCGCCACTCTGTCGAGGGGCCCAGCTGTGGCGTTCTCATAAAGCCCCGAAAATCCCATAAACATTATCGCTAGATATGCTTCCTCGTCCCATGCGCTGTCCGCTACCCGTGCTAGTCTGTCGTATTCACTCCACTAGCGCAATCATATCTTGCCCTCCCCATACTGCGCGTTGCATGCACGAAACAACTGCAGAAGGATGACTAGGTTATAAGTCAATTGGATCGTCAAGAAGATGTACAGTATTATCCACTCGCCAAGTACCTCCCATCCTAACAGGTATTCTCGGCCGATCTCGTCTACCATCACTTTTTCTCCTGGCAACGAGACCAGACAGAGGGTTCCGAAAACCATCGTTGGTATATCGCTGATAACAATATTTCGAGACGGGTGCTTTCTTAATAAAATCCATAGGATGGACACAATGTCAAATACCAGGATCAGGCCAAATCCGATCAAAATTAGTATCTCCACGCTCGAAAACATATCGCGTTCGATAAAGATTTGATTTTTATAAATCATTGTTGCCAGCATGTTATACACCGAGAATCCGGTGGAGAAAATCGCCAGAATGTAAGTGGATCTATATAGAAAACCGGTATGTTTTTTCATTTCCTATCCTCATTGTTTAGGAATTAAAACATATCGCCTCAGTGAACCATCCCTTCTAAATCCCTTATAGCATCCGGCCTCGCGCCCCGCAGCCCCACACAGATCTCAGGAAACTCATCGAATCTCCGCCTTCACATAGGAGGACAATGGGCAAAACAATGTCAACGTATCCGGCCAGTCATCGATCGAAGCTTCGATGGCTGACGGTCTCCCATCACAAATCTCGGTGCTCTCTTCCGTCAGGGACCATTGCCCGGGAAGGAAATGCCATCCCCAAGCGAGATTGTGCCCCCCGCTCCCAAGCCCTATCACACCATGAATGTGAAGGCTGCGCTGCGATGCAGGGAGCAGGAGCTGTGCTCGCGCGCTCGATATGATCCCCTTATCTGCGGTCACAGCGACGAAGTCCTCGACTCCCGTGGTGTCATCCCATATGCCAAAGCGAAATCCTGTTTCTCCATCAAGATCCTGCAGATCCTTTTCTGAACCACAACTGCTTGTGAAGGCTACTAGCACGATAATTAGAATTGCCCAGGGCCCGATCAGGGGCATGATCGCTTCCTCAATGAAAGGCTTTTCATCCCGCCATTTGCTCATCACTCTATCTCGAACACTTTGAAGTCCGCACGACCGTAATCAGCTTCGGCCGTGTATGCAATGAGATTCGGTAAAATTTGTGCCGTACCGCTGCCATGGGTGTGCCCGCAGAGAACCGTGACCTTACAAGAAGGCTTTGCGCTTACGGACTCAATTAGTAAATCTCCGATGGCTTTACATGTAAAAAATGGCATCCATTCTTCCTCAGAAATTTTTCCTCCGTGCCAACAAGCTTCTTTAAACGGAGGCACATGCGTTAACATGAACACAGTTGAATAGTCATTGAGCGCTTGCTCCAGTAGTGGTTTTAACGTAGCTGCATCACGATCGCCGAGCTCCTGCAACTTCAGTTTCAGCGCTTCACGATGCTCAAAACCGTCCGCCAGGTCATTCATATCTATAGTGCTTTGCAAATCTTTGATGAATAGAAAATCACTGAGAATCACAGATGAACGTGCATAATCGCCCAATCGTGCGTCTCCCCACCCTCCAACACCGACTAAGGCCGATTTGCTCGTTAAACCCACGCATCCCTCGGCCGGAAGCCATCGAAGATACGTTGAATTCAATTCACTTACTTCGTGCCGAACACTTGCGATATCACTGCCGTAGTAATCGTGATTTCCAAGCACGAAATAAATATGCCGCTGTAGTTTCGATTCGAGTAACCGGAGCCATTCTAAGAGATCAGGAGCCTCGGCTATGTCTCCCCCGATAAGTACTATATCCACGCCCGACTCGATTATTCGGCTGCAAAATCTTTGTATGTCATCCTCTTCCATAACGTTGAGGTGAATATCGGTTGCCCAAGCCAGTTTCATGTAACTCCGTGAGACATCACGCCTTTATATATATAATTCCTTTGTCGGTCCGAAACTCTGGCGCTTTACGGCAGCGCGCAAGACTGCTGCGTCGCTTTTTGGAAGGTATTATTTATCCTTTGGCAACCGATGAATACTTAGTATTTCAACGATTTGACCTGCCATGCATATGCTCGCCAGGAAGGCGAGGCCGCCTCACCCAAGACCTTTTTCCCTTCGAACGCTGCTTCAAGATCATCTACCTCGAACGCGATGTGAGGCACCGTTTTTACAAGCTCGGATACCGGGCTGTCCTTCTCAAAGCGCATCCACTCAATCCCGTAAGGGCTGGTATCGAAGCCTGTTACGTACATCTTGAATTGCTTCAAGTAACGCTCGCGGGGCTTTGGAGTTTCTGTGGGCACGCCAATATGGTGATACCGCCAGCCTTCTTCAGCAACAACAGAAGGGGGCTCGTGATTCTTTCGCTTTTTCGCCAAGTTTGCCTCCAACATCTAAATGATGGTACTTGCCTTGCAGCGGAGTTGAACGGATGATCAGTTGAGTAGTTGTGCCTAGCTCGAGCCCCGGCCCTCGAGTAATCCAGCCACCACGAACGTAACGCCGATGCCCGAGCCCATAGCCCCGATGTTCACGCCGTACGAACAGGTCATCAATAAACGCATCACGACCGCTGTACTCCATGCTGAATCCCACTGTTAGAACCACGTACCCGGCAGCCGTTCCGCGACGTTCAAGAATCCACACACGACCGATCCTCTCGTCTTGCAGTATGCCATCAAACGCGCGAATCGTTCGATCCGTCTCGAAAGGCGTGCCTGACTCGGCATAGAATTCCTCCATCATTTTCACGAGCAAGTCGCGATCACCCGGTGTCGCAGGTCGAACCCGAGGAGTCATTTCTTGTTTTTCGTCCAATTGAAAACCGACGTCTGTCTGATGATCTGGCGCTGAGCCGCAGCGCTTGGCGGGGCGCTCACGCATGAGCACCCCGGTGCCTTTGTCGCCGTTAGCTTCAGCGATGTGATAGAAGGCTGTTTAGGAACAGCCATGACGGAAGTGCTGTGCAAACAATGCCAAATCTACGAGACCGATTTGACCGTCACCGTAAATATCAAAACGCGGATCGTATGGACGTGGCGGTGAAATATATCCACCGGCGAACATCGAAAAGTCGATGAGATTGACAATCGAATCCGCATCAATATCCGGACTCACCAGTACCAAACGTACGTACTTCTCGTAGCAATACGGAGCGGCAAACAACTTCCACGTCCGCGATCTTTTGCCCACTTAGTTATTCTCCTCCAGTTGTCGTTCGTAGAATGGTGCCGAATGCTCCCACTACCGTCCCCGTATTCGCATCCGTGAACGAAACACCAAAAAGCGAATTATTCGTGCCACTCGTTTGACCAACCCAGGTATCCCCGCCGTCCGTCGTCCGGAGAATCGTACCCCCTTCTCCGACGATGGTGCCCGTGCTCGCATTCACGAATGAAACATTGAGGAGCTCTCTACGTGTTCCGCTCGGGTGACTCACCCACGTATCCCCACCGTCCGCCGTCCGGAGAATCACACTCCTCCCAACGGCAATCCCCACGCTCGCATTCGCGAATGCGACCGCGAAGAGATCGTCATTCGTAACGCTCGGCAGGCTCACCCACGTGGTTCCGCCATCTGTCGTCCGGAGCATCGTGCCCGAATTCCCCACCGCCAGCCCCGTATTCGCATCCGTAAAGAAAACATCCCAGAGAATTTCGGACGTGCCGCTCGTTTGGCCCACCCAGGTGGCCCCCCCATCCGTCGTCCGGAGAATGGTGCCGCCTTCCCCCACCGCCGTCCCCGTGTTCGCATCCGTGAACGATACAGCAAAGAGTAATTTGTTAGTGCCGCTTGTTTGCCTCTCCCAAGTGGCACCCCCATCCGTGGTCCGAAGAATCATGCCCGGACACCCCACAACCGTCCCAGTATCCGCGTCCGTGACTGCAACATCCGTAAGCCAGTACGTCGTTCCGCTGTTTTGCTTCACCCACGTGGCGCCGCCATCCGTGGTTCGAAGTATTATGCCGTGCATGCCAACGGCCACCCCATTGTTCCCATCAACGAACGAGACACCCGTAAGAGCTGTACCCTCACCGCTCGTTTGATTCACCCACGTGGCTCCTCCATCCACCGTCCGAAGAATCGCACCGATTTCCCCAACGACCACTCCGGTGTCGACATCCGTGAATGAGACATCCCAAAGCCCATTTCCCTGGGGCAACGGATTCTGCCAAATCCACCCAGATGGGGATGATGGTGACGGCGATGACGGTTTGAGGGGATTACCGGAGCAAGCGAAGATCTGAAGAAAAAATGCAAGAACAGCCAGAATCTGGCATCTGCCCCACTTATTGCGTAGTGCTTCACACATAAGGATTCCTCCCGGTGTACGTTGTGGGGTTTTTGACCAGTGAAACTTTCCAAGGCCATCTAGCGCCTTGAGATTAAGACACCTACCCGGTTCTTGGACTCGCAGTCACCGCCCGCACAGAAAGATGGTACCTTATATTTTAAGTTATGTAAACTAATGGTCTTACGATTTATCTACAAGATAACGCCCCCGTGCTGAGATGCCCAAGGGTTCAAACGCACGCACCTTGATTTTTTCACCAAAACTCGATTAGAGCACCAAGCTCACGTACTTATAAAGCTGCTCTTGTGTCAGCCCGATGATCTAATCAGCCTTATCACCGTTATAGAGCGCTTTCACCCTGCCCCAAGACGTCATCGCCGCTGGAACTGCACTACCGGTTGTGAAAGCCCAGATGGGAGACTCCGTCGTTCCAGCATCGGAGTCATAGACTCCGACCCTCCAGTAATACGTCGTAGCAGGTGCCAAAGACCCCGGATCGTAAATCGAAGGATCAAGGTACTGTGCCACCATAGGCGGATCAGGAGTCGTCCCGAAAAAGACGGTATTCCACACGACCCCGAGCCCGCAACTGCACTGCTGAATCCTCCAGCTCAATTTCGCCTCGAGTGGCTGGCCCACAGCTCCATCGCTTGGTTCAGGGCTGTGCACTAGCGGTGGTGCCCATGATCCATCGCTTGTCACAAATGACGTATACTCATTACCAATGAGCACATTGCCACCGCAGTCGATAACCTCGATCTCACCGGATTCGAGAGATGGATCAGGTAAAACAGGGTAAGGGCAGCACGCATTCACCAACCCAGAGGTCATAACATTAATTGTGAGAACGTGAACTGGTGAGGGCAAACATGAGCCAAGAGCGATAGCGATACCTGTCTGCGAGTTTCCGATCGTAATAAAATGAGACGTGTCCGAAATCCATGGTGCCCCCTCCCAACATTCCGGAAGAGGAGCAGAAAACTGTAAACCCGTCACCCCAGGCGAGTACATCATAACCACGTATATCGACAGCATGCCCGGTCCATCATCCGGCATTCCACAGGTGGCAGGCGTGGGATCGCGAAAAAGACCAACCGAAGTACATTGGGCACTGATGGCGGATCCCGCTACAATGAGGCAAAACAGTGATGCAAACATGATCAGTCGCATATAGAAACTCCCTCCTTCGCGCCGCTGGTCCGGCAAACGATCCGACGTTCAGCTGCTAATGACGAAGCCCCCCTCACTGAGCGTCAGGTCATTTTTTCGCCACCGTTCGGCGGCTGCAGCTGCGTATTGGCATTCTCTTTTTATCTACTCTCAGTTTTCCGGATAGGAATGTGGATGAGCACGACAGAACTTGCATCTTCCGCAGGCGGATACTTCTCAAAAGTCGGCACGGAGCTATCAAGTTCATAGCCTGACGTCGAAAACCATTCTTCAAATATGTAGCGATACATATCACCAATCGCCTGTAAGAGACAGGTGAATACGGCATACTTAGCCCTTGGAATTTTGCGAATCTCTAAACCTTCAGGGATTGTCATGGGTTTCTTCACCGCCATACCGGCCATATACTCGATTATACCACGTTCTCTTGTGCCAAAGCTCACGCCATAATAACAGAGATCACAGCTGAATGGTTTGATCCGCTAATGATGGGACTCGAATTCATTCCAGATTGAGCTGAACTCCTCCGCGCTCTCGGTTCCCCGTTTGATTCGAGTAACCGTCCCCATGACCATAAACCCATTTTTATCATGGATTTAGGGTGTTGACCGCGATTTGCGTGCCATATGAGCCTGCTTTCTCCCAGAACTCCCCTCTCTTGTCTCGCAAGCCATTTCTCAATGCTACCGGCGCGATGCCCCAGGCTCCAGATGAGGCGGCTGTGGATCGAGAGGTCTGAGGCGCCGATTGGCCAAGGCCGGATGATCCGGCGGAATGTGCTCGGTCCGAAACACAGAATAGGGAGGATCCCCAGCGGGATTGGGGGCATCACCCGAGTAAGGATTATAGTACTCCCAAACGATATCTCCCTTCGCGGTCACCTCGAAGAACCGTCCTTGGGGACCCGAACAAATGAAGGTATTCCCGTTGGCCAAACGCTGGGCTCCGGAAATGAAATCCGAAAAGAAGGACCGTTTATTCGGAGCTGTGTACTCCCATACAGGCTCGTCCGGCCTGAAACGCTTCCGTGCCCTGATCGAGTATTGCCAATTGGCATCGAGAGGGGGCCGGATCTCGATCACTGAAGAGTAACCTCCTGCCAGCCGATCGGATCCGTTGTTGAACACCAGGATGTTGCCGGCGCCTGGATAACCATCAGGAATCCACCGTGCATCATGCTGGGCAAAGAGCTGCTGGTTCTCGATCGCGCCCCGATGGCAGGTCTTGGGATTCCCCCAGCGATAAAGGAGGTCCCCTCCCCTGCCTGCGCGTCCGCCGGTGTGACCAGCCGCCTCTTTTGTAGTGGTGCTATGGTCAATGATCCAGATCTCGTTGAAGGTAAGCACGCTGAGCGCGATTTGATCGAGCCGAGGATTGTACGCGATCGAGTTGGTGTGCGCGAAATCAGCACGAAGGTCCTTTGCATCCGTGGCACTACCTACATAACCTAAGGCCTTGAGCCGCCGGAGCTGCTCGTCGGAGGACCGATCCAGCTGTCGATCCCCGTTGATATCGATGAGTTCCGGATGCTCCGATACATCACCGTAGTTCTCACGATTTGGATCGTAATCCTGGATCATGTGGTCCCAGAGATGCCATTCCCACACGATCCGTCCCTCGTTCGGGCGATGTGGTTGTACCTCAAGGATGCAGTCAGGCCAGAGCCCCGCCGAACTCACTAGATTCGGATTTCGTCCAGCGCGGACGGTCTGTTCGGAGCTCTTGCGTTCCCAGGAAATGAGAAGGACGTTGCCATTTGGCAGGGGCTCAATATCGTGATGCTGCAGCCTCTCTTTGGAGGCGAGAATCCAGTCCCAAACGAGCGTCCCATCCCAGGTAAACTCCTGTATGCGTCCTCCCTCCCCACCCCCATGAAAAATGGGGACATCCGGTTGCCGCCCGCAACGCAACAAGTGCCCGTTGTCAAGGAGATATACCGAGGCTCCCGGCGCAAACTCGCTCTCCCAGGTATGAACCACTCTTCCCTTGCGATCAATGAGGTAGGTCGTGGTCGACAGGAGCGGAGAGAACAGAATGTATCCCTGTGATGCACCACCATTGCCCCGCACCACACCTCTGGTCTGCATATCTCCGATGCTCTGAATCGGTTCCCTGGCGAGAGAGTTGGAGTGCTCGTGCGTCGATCCGAAGCTTCCACCAAAGAGGCTCATAAACAGAACACTGCACCCGAAGATCTTCTTGAGAATTCCCCGGTACCTAGTTGCGTCCATGTATAGATGATGCAGGATTCACTCCCCCCTCAGGAAGCATGGTTCAGATCTTCATCACTCTAGGTGCCACATAACTTCCCTGCGCCGAGCTGCGGATGGAGGCGAATGCATTGCCCTACTAGCGCCGTGACAGGCGGCTTGCGGCTTCATTGGCGTGTTATACGTTTAATAGAAACTTAATATATACGCGCTATAATTTTCTCAGCTTCCTTGATAAAAAACCAAAAGAAGTGACAATAACAATATTGATAGTAGAATTTATTATGAAAAGATATAACACTTCTCCTATGCTATGGAATAATGGTAAAGACCAGTGAGTTCCAAAGGAAAGTATAAAGCCGATGAAACTAATCTGTGGTAGGGTAAATTGAAATTTTCTTGTCGTTGTCCAACCAGCCAAGCCAAGGACAATTAATCCAACTGACATAACAGTTGTCTGTATAATAGATGAATAAACATCGAACTTTCTCAAGAGGACGGTGATCAACGCAAGAAAGAAAATTATGGCAAAATATTTCTTTGAGGCAATCAAATACTCATTTAGTGTCTTACCAGCGAATATCATTTGATCTTATTGCTTCAGCATTTCCCTGAAAGAACACAAACTCGCCGCCAACTCATCATGCCGGCTTTCTGAATTCCAGGCAATACCCGTGATACTGACCATGCCGTTTCCAAATACCGTCCGCACATACCTCTTCCATAGCGTCCGGAACGAGGTGAACGGGTACGGACGCGTCCACCTTCCTGCCCAGATTTGAGCGCGATAAACGGAGGAAACGAGAGATGAGTTGTGCCACCCGTTCCGATTCATCAGCAATCACGATTTTGCTTCCCGGCCGGGCGACTCGGATCATCTCGTCAATGGCCTTCTTCTTTTCCGAGAAAAAGTTTATCCCGCCAATATGAAAGACATTGTCAAATGAATCTGTTTTGAAAGGCAACGCCTCTGCCATTCCCAAGAAAAGATCTACTGGCCATCTTCGAGTTTTAACGCATTTGCGACAGCGGGTCAGCTGCGCTGCTGATATATCCAGGCCATATATCTCGCCCGCTTTGGGCGACTCAAACAAGTAAGGCAGATTACGACCCGATCCGATCGAAACCTCCAGAACCCGGCCACCGCTCAGCTCCAATCGGCGCAAAATCTCTGTGCGTGCTTTGCGCTCCCCTCCCATCGATAAAAAAGACAACTTATCGAAAATTGCCTCGAAGCGTGAAAACCGCTCATAGAATTGAGCGAATCGGCGGTTAAGGCCTTCCAGCTCCTGCAGAGAAATAAAATGAGGGATGCCATTCCTGATGAGGAAGCTCCGCTCACAGTGCGAGCAAAACAATTCCCCGTCATCCAAAGTGCCGTCACTGCGCTCATCGCCCGGAGAAAGCGCACCTTGGCAATTGGGGCAACATAGCAACTGTAATTTCGAGCATTTCATTTTTACGTCCCAAGCCACGATGCAGCACGCCAATATCTAGGTGCCAAGCTGCCAGCGGCGAAACGTAGCCCCATTCCACCTCAATGCTCACCGTCCGTCGCCAGCGTGCTAGCCAGATTCTCTCCAGCTGTCCGCTGTTAGACAAGCAAGATCCTGATAATACGAGTCCGGCAGATTTTTACTCGGTGATTCGCTTTGCAGCAACTTGTACATATGGCGGGCCAGAACCGACCCGATCGCGTGAACCGCATCGTGCCTATCCAATCCATCTGCTAACAATCTTCCCAGAGTTTTCAAAACGGGAGCTTCCCCCATCGCCAGCTGGTTCTCAACGACCACGTGCAGCACCGCATGAAGTCTTTCATTTGGAGCTTCGAATCCAGCATCCTTGTGGTATTCAAGAACCGCCCCGATTCGGTCGGCCTCGCCAAACTCAATCCATACCTGCGGGTCCGGAGCTTTCAAAGGATCGTATTCCATGACTTTCTATACCTCCCTTCGTTGCGACTGCTTGCTAACGACCCGGAACTCAGCCGCGCGTGGCGAAGCCGTCCAAGCGCTGCGCAGCTCAAAAGCACGCCACAGGCCGACAGCTGCATGCGCGTATTAGACGAATCATTCTAAGACTTTTCCCAATAGCCAAATTCCTTCTTATAGCACGAAGCGTCGAGATCCGCGGTTCTCTCTTCGAAAAACGCACGGGCGTCCGCAATCGCTTGATTGTAGACAGTAGGGCCCATCTCCTTCAGGAAATAATCGAGAAGTAGATCGGCTTTCAGGTCGCCAATCTCCTCGTCCATGCGTTCTTCAAAGTACCGCTTGATGGAAGCGATCAACTTCTTTTTAGCTTCTGGTGAGAGAGTAATAGACACAGAATACTCCAATCAGATTGCTTGACCTTCTAAAGTTTTGGAGCCAAGCGCAGCATCTTACTTGGAAGCCCCAACAGCTCTGCAATTGCTGTTACTTCCAGCATCTCTCAGGTTCACGTGCTACGAGCAGTATCGGCTTGCTATCCAGCTTCTTCCCTATGGCCTGCGGTGTTTACGGATTTATTCCTTGCGCAGTTCAGCGAAATCGCTTGAAGCGTCGCTTGAAATCGGTATCTGATATGAGGCTCTCCATTAAATCATCGACACTCACGTCCTTGTTCTTCACTCGTGGATCCGGATTTGCAATCTGCGCGATCGCATCCAGTCTGTTGCTTTCGTTGAACCAGCCCTCGACAGCCGTAACTCCTACGTAATCGGAGAGCGGCTTCTGGCAGATCCAGCCATCGCAATACATATCCAGACGGAAATCTTCGGCGCTATGGCTCCAGTAGCTATTCGTATCCCGAAGGCGTCCGAAAGGCGAGTCAACAATGTCGAAGCCCACGCGCCGCTCTTCGTCCGCCATTTTCGAGAACAATGCATCGATGATCCCGTCGGCCGGGTACACCCCTGGATCTGAATATCCGGTCACCGCAGGCCACGGAGAGTGGAGAAAAATGGTAAAACAACATTCTCCAATCTCCGAGTAAATCCGGTTACCCATCCGATTTGAAACAAGCCGCACCAGCTCGCCGCTCTCTTCGTCTACTATCGGCTGCTGAAACTTTGTATAAGCGTGGTTGATCCCCGAGTAAATGAGAGCTTTTTCACCTTTCGCTAGGATTTCTCGCCGAATCGTTTCTGCCATAACCTCGTCTGAATCGCCATCGGGAAGCACTTTCTTCATAACCTCCCGATTGCCTCTGTCCTCCTCGCTCCAAACATGACTCCAATCCATACGAGCATTGAGCCCGATGACCCGAAAGGGGAGTTCCTCTTCCGATAAGTTTTTGTTGACCTCCCAGGCAACACGGAGTATGTCAATGTATTCCTTGTAGCCCCAAAACGGCCACTGATTCCAGAAGATCGTGTTTGCCAGCTTCTCGTCAAATGAATCCATGGTGAGAAGCCGATCGATAGCATCCTGATCACGGGCGCGAGCGAACTCAATACCAAGGTTACGTATCCCCTCCAGGTAGAGAAGCGGAATCAAGTCTTGCACTAGAACAGCGTCATGTCGTATCCGGTGGTACTCTCCCAGAAAAATGATGTCATGGTCCGCAAACTTTGACAAAACATAGTTCTCGGGAGATTTTCCATGATCGTGCAACCACGCGAGAAGGTCTTTCTCGATCTCGGAGTCGATCTTAGGCAAGGGAAGTTTGTTCTCTGACCAAGTGCTGAAGACAGTAACCAGCATCCCCGCAACCACCCCAAGGATCAAGGGACGCATAAATCCACCTCCGGATGAATCTTGGTCAAGTCTGAACAATGCGATGGCGCCCAGCTACCCCGCATTAACAAGAGTCCTCATACTAACTCCGTAGACTCCCGGGCCCGCTACGTCACCCTCGCCACACAAGGAGCTCAACATTAACCGTCGGCTCCACAACCGCGTTAGAATACCACCTACGAACATCTATGCAGCCAATGCTGGGCAAATAATGAAAAATCCACAATATCAACACTTCCATCGCCATCGAAGTCGAGACGAGGATCGTATGGCTTTGACGGTGATGGGAACCCAGCAGCAAATATAGAAAAGTCAACAAGGTCAACCGCGAGATCCGCATTGATATCCGGACTTACGAGTACTAAAGGGACGTAACTCATCATGCAATCCTGATTTACAAGATGGACGAGGTACCAGACAATTTCAGTATCATATCCACCGCCGGCCATTGGTCCGCTCACGGTCGTCTGCCCGTTATCGCCGGTAAAACTATCCGCCCTCAGAGGACCGCCGCACCAGACAATACCCCCGTTGCACCCTCCGGTTGAAAAAGGTCGTTCGGGTTTAACGATGTCCTGGTATGTAAGTGTGATAATAGCACCCGCTTCCGCAAGTGTTGGCCCGTCCCCTTGCGGACAAATCAGTACGACGTGATTCCCCGGCGGTAGAGATTGCAGACAACCACAGTCAGTTCTCGAGCCAACTGCGCCTAGTGTTACGCCACACCATAGTGTGAAGATGATAAATAATAGTCGTGTTCGCATCATCGATCCTCCGGGCTTTTTTACTTCCAGGCGCTAACATGCCGGCGGATGACGCGAACCTCGCCTCGCAAGGGACATAGCGCCCAGCTGTAGCTTCAGAAGCATTTTGATCGCTCCTCGAATTCCAACATCAGACCTGCCGTCGTCTTAAACCCGATACTGCGACGACAATCGCCCAAATACCGGCAAGGTAGCAAAGCAGCACTCCGAGAGTCCCTATGTAGATCGCTCCAGTAATGGCACCGAGATGCCCGAGTACGATCGTCAGGACTCCCCCGAGTACGACCAACCAGCGGTTGGTCCGCTCGTAGATCGGGGTGATCAGGAAAACTATGATTAGCCCGATTGCTACCGCTGCAACACCTGCGATGATCCCGACATCGCCCATCTTGCCTCCCGGATAAGCATCGTATAGGATAGCGCCGATACGTGCTCCGAGTACAGCGTTTACGACGCCGCTAATGGTGATTAACATTCCACCGATCTTCGCAATTCTCTTGGGGATTTTCAGTTTCATCCTGTACTTTCGTCTACGCGTCGTTTAAGGGCTAGCGCTGAGCCGCGAGCTGGCCTGGCTCAGGTCCATAGAAAGTATGGGTCGTGACAGGATAGGGCCGTCCAGCGCAACCGGCGACCAACGAAGCGAAGCGAAATTGGGCGCCAGTGAGATCAAAACTCGGGAATTGGCTGTCCCTCTACCCATGGGGCTCCCGCCTTCCTTAATGCTTCTTCCATTTCAGGTAATTGCTCATTGAGGATATTCTCCAATGTGGCCTTCAATTCATCAAACTGGACGTATGCAATTTCCAGGCTGTTCTTAAGGGTTGGTGTTGGACCATATGTCGAGTGTCTAGTGCCGCCCATGGCAAAACGCAAACGGCTGTTGATGGTTGGATTAATCTTCTCTCCGACTTTTCGTTTGGAGCGATTGCCGTTTAATTGCTCATCAAATTCCAGCAAGGTTTGCCTCAATTCATGCAATTGTCCATCCAGCCCCCCAGGCGCGGCTGGTGTGCGCGATAAGGCGGCTCGCATGGCATCGACTTTCTTCAATGCATTCTCTAAAACCAGCGAAGCTGCAGTGGTCGCTCGCTGTAGTTTTGCAATTTGCTGCCAGAATGCCGCAACATCTTTGTCTTCTGCACCGTCTAACGCACCCCGACGCATACGCTCAACTTCAAATGGTAAGGGCTTAGATAAATCTGTAACTGTTCCATCGATCTGTTTGGATAACGTTACTGTGTACTCGCCCGGCGCCGCCAGCACCCCGACCTGGTTTCCTGCGTCAAGGTCGCCTCTATAATCAATGGCATTTGTGGCCGGAAAATGTAAGTCCCAGGCCACTCGATGGAAGCCCTTTTTGGTAGGGCCTGCAATGCGTCTTACCACATTGCCATCACCATCTTTCACAGTTAACCAGATCATGGGTTCTGCTTGCCTGCGTTCGGACTCCATTTCTTCCCAACCGAGGAAAGGAACATCCTTTTTTTGCTTGATGAGTTCCTTTTCTTTCTCTTGACGAACGGCCTTTTTGGTTTTCAGTTCTTCAGCCAAGTAATACGTGAATACGGCACCGAAGGGCGGATTCGGAGCAGTGTAAAATGCTGCACCTTGAGAGGCTTTTTCGCTAAATCCTAATACAGGACGCTCGATATACCACAAGGCTTTACGGATAGGGAAAAGCGTTGCTTCCCGCTTTAGTTGTTGTTCCGAAACATGGCGCAAAATACTATAATCATCAAATACATAGAATCCACGTCCGAAGGTGGCTCCAACGAGATCATTTTCTCGACGTTGAATGGCCAGATCGCGGAAGGAGATGGTTGGGACATCGCCTGAAAGTTTCATCCATCGCCCACCACCATCTATCGTAAAATAGATGCCAAACTCCGTACCCGCAAATAACAGATCGGGCTTGATATGATCCTGTACTACACGCCAAATCAGCGTCCGCTCGGGAATATTGCCTTTGATTGAACGCCAACTCTTACCGCGGTCGGTACTCTTCAACAAGTATGGATTGAGATCGCCGAACTTATGATTGTCCAGGGCAATATAAACCGTGTTGGCATCGTGCAAATCCGCTTTGATGTCGTTTACAAAAGCGGTCTTGGGCACACCAGATAAACTGCCGACTTCCACTTGGCGCCAGTTCTTACCGTCGTCTTGAGTAATTTGGATCAGACCATCATCGGTACCGGCAAAAATGAGGCCTTCCTGCAGGGGTGATTCCGCCAATGAGGTAATAGTATTGTAGTTTGACATTGCCGCAAGGTCCCAGGGCGAATCCCAACTCCAGGTTTTGTCCATAATGGGAAGTGTTATCCGTTCCTGATCACGGGTGAGATCGCCGGAAATGGCAGTCCAGCTATCGCCTCGGTCGTCGGACCGCCATACGCGCTGTGAGGCAAAATACAATCTCGTAGGAGAGTGCGGACTCACCAGGATGGGTGCATCCCAGTTGAACCGTTCAAACTCTTCACCAGCTTCCGGCTGCGGTTGAATATATACAATTTCACCGGTCGTGCGATCAACACGTACCAGGAATCCCTGTTGCATTTCTGAATACATGATGTCGGGATTACCCGGTTCTGTAGCAGGCTGATGCCCATCACCGAAAAGCGTGATACACCAGTCGGAGTTTCTGATGCCATGCAAATTATCGGTGCGAGAAGGACCACCCTGCGTGTTATTATCCTGAGTGCCTCCATAGATGTTATAGAAAGGCTCGGTATCGTCCAAGGCAACTTTGTAGAATTGCGTGACAGGCAAATTGGCGATAAAACGCCAGTTCTCCGCAAGATCAAAACTTTCGTAAATGCCGCCATCCGTTCCCACCAGTAAATAATCGGGATCATCAGATCGGAATGCCAACGCATGATTGTCCACATGCTTATGCTCTTCCTTCATTCGACGGAAATTTTTGCCGCCGTCTTCCGAGACCTGCATGCGCACATCCATCAGGTAAATGCGGTCATACTGATGTGGGCTGGCGTAGATCTCCTGATAGTAATGGGGACCTGTGCCACCGGAAATGGCTTCCGATTGTTTTGTCCAGGAACCGCCGCGATCGGATGAACGGTATACGGCGCCGGTTCGTCGATCCAGTTCAATAGCAGCATAAAGGACATCGGGTCTTTGCGCCGATATCGCTAGGCCAATTTTACCCATATTCGATTTGGGCAATCCTTTGCCGAGTTTCTCCCAGGTATCTCCGCCATCGGTAGAACGGTGGATTCCAGAACCGGGACCACCGCCCATGTATGCAGCGACATTACGATGACGCTGCCACGTAGCAGCGTATAGCCAATCCGGATTGCGAGGATCGATCACAGTATCCGTCGCGCCAACCCATTCATCATCTCCCAACACCTTTTTCCAGGTTTTTCCATTGTCAACAGATTTGTAGAGTCCGCGCTCACCTCCTTTCGACCAAAGTGGACCCTGAGCAGCTGCCCAAATGATATTGGAGTATTTCGGATGTATGATAATTTTAGAAATATGATGTGATTCTTTTAATCCGAGGTTCTCCCAGCTGGTGCCGCCATCCTGACTTCGATAAATACCGTCACCATAGCCGACATGCCGGCCTCCGACGTTTTCTCCGGTGCCCACCCAGATCACGTGAGGATTGTTGGGATCAATGGTAACACATCCGATAGAATAAGAGGACTGATCATCAAAAATCGGTGTCCAGGTAACGCCCGCATTTTTTGTTTTCCAGACCCCACCAGAGCCTACAGCGACATACCATAGATTATTGTCATCTGGGTGGATTGCAATATCGGCAATCCGACCCGCCATCAACGCTGGCCCCACATTTCTGAGCTTCAGGCCGGCGAATGTCGTATCTGATAAAAGGGACGTACTTTCCTTTTGCCCGGCAAATACCACATTGGGGACGACTGCCAGGGCAAAACTAAGAACGAAGAACTTTGTTAGTGTTTTCAAGTCGTTTCCTTTCATCTAAAGGTTCCAAGTAACGAGTAATGTAAATGATCCATATCAAAAATCGATATTCCTTCAACTTGCGAACTGACACTGCGTATTGCAGTTCGATTGCAGCATAGCGTTCCGGCGCAAAGCTGCGGGAGGGCGTTCCTTGCCCCGCAAGGGACGTGATAGCCGACCGTAAGCCTCAGCATGTCAGCCGGCACTCAAGCGTGATCTTGAGATGTTTTGCCCACGCTTCAGTGTCTGCAGAAGAACAATACCGGGGCCTGCCAGCCGCGTCATGAAGAATCCCTCTTTTCCGAACAAAGTCTTTCTCAGGGCTCCGACACGTTGAACATCGTAACCCACGGTTTTCGCGAAGGCAGCAAGATTGCCCGTACTTACGATAATTTCCTCCCCTTCCCTTAGCTCTTCCCTCTGGAAATCTCCACGGCCATGAATCAAGACGGTACCGCTTCCCTCTACACGCTGGAGTACCAGGCCGGCACCGCCGAACAGGGCAGCTCCTGCCCTGCGGGCCACGGCGATCGAAATCTCGATGTTGGAACCCCACGCTGCGAGAAACGCGCCCCGGGTTGTGAGAACGGGACCCTCATCAGCCAGATCCCAGCTAGCGATATGTCCAGGTTCGTTCGCACCTAGTGTAACTCGTTGCTCATCGCTCGTGGCCACTATTCTCGCCAGAGCGACTCCTTCCCCTGAGAAGACGCGCTTTACGGCTGCTGAGATCCCGCCGGGCACTCTCACGTCCCACTCAAGACCAGACGAATAAGACACTATGGAGCCCTTCGATGCCCAGAGGCTCTCGTCCTTCTGCAGGCTGAGCTGCGCGGTTTGCGCCACTGTCCCGTGGATTCTGACGTCCATAGTGTTATTCACGAAGGAGTCTGCGCGCAATGCCGGCGGTCCGGCTGGCCGCACGCAGCACTTGCGAGTTGGCCATCAAACGGCTTTGAGCTGAGCGGTCCGCATTAGCAACTCGCAAACTCGTGACGTCTTAAGTCCGGGTCCGCTCCAGCGAGTGGCTATGCGGCAGCCAATATCAGTCCAGCCTCAATCAATGCCAAGATGCAATTTCATGAACTTAATGGTCTTCTCGATGATTTCGGCAGACTGGTCGGTACGCTGCTCAACATCGAAGCCGTGAAGGCCGTCTTTGTATTCAATATAGGTTATAGGAATGGCTTCATCGGCAAAATTCGCCATGAAATGGTCAATTGACTCATTCACATGGGGGAGGACATCGCGTCCTGCCCGCACGATGAACAATGGCAGATCACTCCGGATTTGCTGAATATCTTTCAATTCCTTGCTGTAACACCCGCGCTGTGCACACTGGGCGTTTATTTCTTCCCGCAGGTAATTGTCCGGCGATAGCATGTGCCCGTAGTAGAGCACCGCAAACTTCGCAATGTCCTCGCCCTCTTGCATAACATATGACATCGCAGTCGGAACATTCGATGAACTCGCCCACAACCCAATCCGCTCAGGATCGATTTTAAACTCGGCAGCATGCTCTTGCAAGAAAGCTATCAGGGTCTCCAGATCGACATTGGGTCGTTCTGTATCATATGCGATCCCAACTATTCCCTCGGCTGCCACCAGCCGACCCCACGATTCATACTGATAGAAATTCCGAAGATCGATGGCGGATGTTTTGTAGCCAAAAACAAAGATCACGGATGGGAACGGTGCTTCATCCATTCCATCCGGCGGATAATAGATATCGACAGTTAAAGGTTTACCCTCGAAGGATGCGTATTCGACATTGTGAACCTGAACGTCTTCCATTCCCGGAACACCGTAGGCCAGGGAATTGAAGAAAGAGCGCTTTGTTGGCTTCGGGATGCCGGTTGGTGAGGAAACTGGTGTTCGGGGCTCTTCGGCAATGATGTGTTGAGTCTCAATCATACTTTTCGGCAGTGTCTGAGCCGTGAAGCACCCAATGACAATAAAAGAGACAACTAGCCCAAATCCGATAAACCTCATGATCCTCCCCCCATTTGGCACAAATCTGATGCACGCAGATGGGCTTCCTGCAGCCTAACAGCTTGCGCGTCAGGGGCGCGCACCGCCGTCAGGTTGATCCGTGTGGTTGACCGCAACCCCACCCGCGTTACCGAACTATAGTACATTGTACGCTGCCGTGAATGCCTCCTGGACTTCTCCAACAACAGCCGCGGTTGTATTCAAGAGGTCAATTCACCTCACTCTTTGTCTTTTAAGATCTCCTTCCGCAGGATGTTCCTGAATCTCCCTTTGCTCACGTAGTGATCTGAAAGGAGCCGCCCGTCCCATATGAGACTGAAAACACCGTAATAAGAAGGCGCATTCTGTGCTTCTCGCGCGCTCTTGAGCAGTGTGGTTTTTAGTTCCAGGTCATGTTCGGCTGCCATCTCTGACAAGTCGTTCACCGACTTCAGCAGCATTGGGCATTGGGCGCAATACACGATATGCAGTCCCTTGTACTTTGCCAGGTTGCCGCTGATATCGCGGAAGCGTGGCTCCGGCCCTTCTCTCAGTCGATGAATGACCAGCTGGAATCGATCAGTCTCGGCTACCTGCACGAATGCGTTCTTGAGAAACACCTCCTTTCCTGCCATCCAGGCTCCGTCGCTCGCCATGGCGGCCACGCCTCTGGCGCCTGCCTGCCGCGCTTCCTCCACGCAAGCCCGGATCAACCGGCCGCCCAGCCCGCCCACTTTTTGTGCTTTGGGATATACCCACACACAATGGACAAACAGCCAGCCTCTGGCTTCCACCGGCCGCCAAGCGTATTCCCCTGGCACGTACTCGAGGAACGCCAGCGGCTTGCCTTTTTCGTCACGGTATAGCAAGAAGCGTAGGCCTTCAGCGAAGCGTTTCTGCAGCCATTCGGCCTTGGGCCCGTAACCTTTATTCTTCGGATTTGTAAGGCAGCCGATGCCGCAATCCGACAGGTTTGCGGGACCGACTTTTTCCAGCGTTATCCCATGCATTTGTCGAAGCTTCCCAAGCTTGCTTTAAAGAAGCTGAAACCGGAAGCCGGAGCTCTTTAAATTCCGGTTCAGCTTATTGTCCCTTACAGTCCGGTCTTCCTATCAATGACTCAGTACGATGCGATAATGCGCCTGACCGTTTCTTAGTCTTTCGATGGCCTCGTTTACTTGATCAAAGCTATATTTTTCGATAACGGGCTTTATATCATGTTGGCCTGCAAAGTTTAGCATCCTGGCAACATTCCCTGGGCTACCAACAGGAGAACCCGAAATAGAACGCTGTCCCATGATCAAGGGAAATACGCCTACATCAAGTGGTTCCAAGGTTGTACCTACAAAATGCAAGCGGCCTTTCGGTCGTAATGTTCCTAAATGAGCATTCCAGTCAAGTTTTACGTTGACTGCGGAAAGAACCAGATCGAATTGTCCTGTTGCTGCCTCAATCTCAGATAGCTCACGGGAATTCAGCGCATAATGAGCGCCCAGCTCCAACGCTTCTATTTTTTTCCTTTCACTCGATGTAAATGCCGTGACTTCACAACCCCAAGCGTTCAAAAACTGCAGCGCCATATGCCCCAAACCACCTATTCCTATGACTCCGACCTTGTCCGTAGGCTTTATTTCAAATTGAATCAACGGATTGAAGACTGTAATTCCGCCGCGGGGGGTGGGCACTTTCTTTGTCAACGGAATCAGGCAGTCTTACAACACTGGCTGCACTGGCACGAACCTTATCTGCAAAACCTCCGTGACGCCCAACAATAGTTCCCTGTGCCGAAGAACACAAATTGTGATCTCCGGACAAGCAAGAATTGCAGGTCATGCAATAGCCCGAATGCCAGCCCATACCTACGTAATCACCTATATTTAAATGACTTACATTATCACCGATCGATGATATTGTGCCTACGACTTCGTGTCCGGGGACAATGGGATATTGGGTAATATTCCAATCGTTATCGATCATATTCAGATCGCTGTGACAGATACCACAATGCTCGACATCGATTTCAACTTCATTATCGCCCAACAAACCAGGGTCGTACTCGAATGCGGAGAGTTCGCCTTTGGGTTCATGAACAGCATAAGCCTTGATCATGTTACTTCTCCTTTCAATTGGCTTTGCGTTTAGAAAAAAGTTTCGACTAACAAGTTTAACTTGATCAATGGAATGGCCGTCAGCTACAGCGACGGGCTAGGATTCAATTGAGTTCACCCTTTATATTTAATGAAAATCCCCTGCTTATACTCCTCAAAAGCGATTCGCAATTCTTCATGAGTGTTCATGACTATGGGACCATACCATGCGACAGGTTCACCAATGGGCTTACCGGAAATCAGGAGGAATCTCACTTTATGCCCCTCGGTAAAGGCGATTATCTCGTCACCGTCATCGAACAGAACGATCATCCCGCTACCGATAAATGGATCGCGTTGAAGGTCGAAGTAGTTTCTTCCTTCCACTTCGTAAGTGAAAGGATCTTTCTCCTCGCAGAAATACCCCTGGCCGTCGATTACGTAGGCGAAGACCGTATGGCCTTGTTTCGTGGGGTGTCTGAATTCTGAATTTGCAGGAACTGTAACATCGATATACTCAGGATCAATTACAATATCCTGTACGGGACCTTTAGTACCGGATACTTCACCGGAAATGATCTTGATGCTCGTATCATTGGGGAGCTTGACTTCCGGTATTTGTTCGTTCGCTACGTCCCGATACCGCGGATCCATCATCTTTTGCCGGGACGGCAGATTGGCCCAGAGCTGAAATCCATACATTTTTCCGCTCGCATCACCTTTTGGCATTTCCTGGTGGACGATCCCACTTCCGGCGGTCATCCACTGTACATCCCCCGAGCTGATAATTCCTTTGTTTCCAAGACTGTCACCGTGTTCTACGTCTCCCTCCAGAACATAGGTGATCGTTTCAATCCCACGGTGAGGATGCCAAGGGAAACCTTTCATGTAGTGTTCCGGATTATCAGAGCGGAAATCATCGAGAAGCAGAAAAGGATCGAACATGGGCACTTCACTGAATCCAAAGACTCTTTTCAAGTGAACGCCAGCACCTTCAATCGTGGGCTTGCTCTTGAGGACCTTCCGGATCTTTCGAACTGCAGGCATCTACGCATCCCTCCTTTATGAATGCCTAACGCCTTCGGCATCAGCGGCGCGATGGACCAGCGCGTTTGTCAGCTCTTGCAGCCGGGACGCCCGCTCATATACAGGGGCGTGACGCCGAAGTCACTCGGCTGCATGCCTTGTTATGCCGCCTTCTACCAATGCGTGTCGCCCTCTCGTGACTCGTCTTCAATGCGGCAGATCAACAGAGCCTTCACCAGATTTCTGTTCCGTCGTCTTCTTGTCGATCCAATCCTCCATCACTCTCAGGGCAAGCCCGATATTGCCGATCTGGCAGTGATTGTGTGCGTGCTCTTCCCTCATGAAGACTCTGTCGGCAACGGACCTCGCGGAGGTGAGGCGGCGCAATTGCTCTTTATGCAGTCTGAAAGGTATGAAGTGGTCCTGTCTGGAGACCAGGATCAGCACATCCTGTCTCACTTTGTCCGAGTGCAAGTTCTCTTCGTTCATACTGAAAGCGAAGTCCAGAGCTGCCATCGGCTCGTCGAGGCCCAACACGTACATCATATGGCTGATGTTCCATGCCTCCATACCGCCTTTCCGGATCTTCCATCTCGATAGCTTATTGGTGAACTCCCGCAAGTGATTGCGGAAGAACATGAGGAGCCAAGTAGCTGGTGCCGGGGCCACCTTTCGGTAGTCATAGGCGTGTCCCGAGGCAATGACTCTTTTGACTCGCGGTTCGAAGGCCGCCGTCCTTAGAGCGAAATATCCCCCCATGGAGAGGCCGATCAATGTGACTTCTTCCAGGCCGAAATGATTCAGGACCGCTCCGACAGGTTTCTCCCATTCGAAATCGAGCAAAAGACCGCTCTTGCGCCGAGCAGCTCCCTGCCCGGGCCCATCGAACCCGATGATCCTGAAGCTCGATGCAGCGAAGTACCGCATCAGAGAGTAGAACTCCTCGATGAAGGAGTCGTAGCCCCCGTGCAGGATGATGTTACCTCTTGGCGTCCCCTCCGGATCGACGATTATGGCGGGCAGGTGATTGGCGCCGTAGGGGATCCGGACCCTCTCGATCCCGTGATCTTCAAAGGCGCGATAGAAGAGCTCGGAGAACCGGTCGTACAGCGGCTGCTTGTCCGGGTCGCCGGGAAAGGTGTAAAACTCGACCGCCCGGTAGTAGAAGGCCGCGTTCATCAGCCGGTCCTCAGAGAGGGCCTCCTCCGCCAGCCGGAGCATTTCCGTCTTCCATTCGGTGAATGTGGTGATCTTTTTTCCAGCTTCTTCTAGATCTTCAAACCGGGCGTAACCCAGAGAATACGGACGGTTCAGCTGGAAATTGAACAGCTGGTTCTTGTGGAACCGATGGTATCCCACTGGAAAGGCGAATCCACCATGGCCCTCAGAATTCATGGCCTCCTCTATTGCGAAGGACACGCTGGACGTTGTTCGACTGGCCCCAGACGAACAGTGACATAACAGCATGGCGCGAAGCTGCGCGCCGGGCCAGGCGCGATGGATGCGTTGCAGCCGTTGCGACAGGCCGGAATATCAGCTCGAGCAGGCTTGTTAAGTGGGCGGTGCCAATCTCAATTCGTGGCGAGTACTCCAGTTGCCACACCCTTCCATAGAAGCTGATACATCCCTTTTTTGGGCATCCACATGTGCTGTGGAGGAATATCGGTCTCAAACACTGAGAGTTCCGCAATGAGTTGCAGACTTCCTCGAACATCTGCAATCTCTTGAAGCCCCTGAACGACGTGTCGCCCACCATCCATCAGGCTCCCCAGGCTACCACCGGTGTTTCGCCTGAGCTCAACACGTTCCGTTCCCCTAAAGTAGTATAAAGTCCACTCACACCCGACTACCATTTTATGCCCGACCATGAGCTTCAGCTTACAAGTTGACTGCTGGTCGAAACCGACATAAGTTCCGTTCGGCTTCGACTCTACAATCAACGCAGTGGGAACCGCCACAGTTTCAACGTGACGCCGCTCTGGATCTGCGCCTTCAATAGGACCGATTTCCTGAAAAAGCGTTGGTCGTGGTTTGTCTTGAACCCCAGGATTTGAGATGAGAAATGCTGAGACCAAGATCAATGCCATTGTGAGAAAATGTTTCATGAATACTCCATGCCAGCTAATACTCAGACGCTCAGCTGTGGCGGTTTGGCACCCGCTGCAGCTGATATCCTTACAATTCAATGCCGCCGCCGTCAGCTGAATGATATCGTTAGACGGCGCTTCAGAGCAAGGACTCATGCGTTCAGTCGCCAGATCTGGAAGTTGAGCGCCGATGCGAATCCCACCCAACACAGGTAGGGCAATAGAAGAACTCCGGCAAGCAGGCTCATCCTCCAGAAACACACGAGTGTCAACAATATCACGATCCAGAGAATGACAATCTCAAAGAACGCTAACATCGGTTGATGCGCGCCAAAGAACAGGTACGACCAAAGAGCATTCAGCACCAGCTGGACGATGAACAGAACCAGAGGAACCATCGCACCCGAAAAGCCGCTTCTTCTCCAGACCAGCCAGGCGGCAACTCCCATTAGAACATAGAGCGCTGTCCACACAGGCGCGAAGACGACGTTCGGCGGAGTCCATGCAGGCTTGACAAGAGAAACGTACCACTCGCCTGGCATGAACTGCGAGCCAATCCAGCCGGCGGCCATCGATGCAATGATCCACAGAATAAGCCCTGGCACAGTGCTTATGATCTTGTTTTCTCCCATTCCGCTTTCAAACGTCTGCCTTCAGCTGCATCGAGCCTGGCGTTACGGATCTGAGACGTAAGCATGATCGACTGGTTAAACCCCATTCCTTATATCTAGAAAATATCTGATCCCAATTCCTTCCATATAAATATTTCGAAATGTTATTTATGCTTACTCATAGCACCCCAAAACATGAGGAGCCCAAATACACCAAAAACGACCGCTCGTACAACATCCCCTATTGAAGCGCCCTCCAAACGTATCATCCCTAAATAGATACCCGAGGCTAGTAATCCTCCTATTGCTAATATCGCAAATAGCCATCTTGGTAATGTTGATACTCCTTTTTTAGCCATTGTATTGCTGCCTATTCAGGTTCACCGTGGGTCTAGTACCTTGACACTAAGCTGCGCCCTGGTGGCGTATCCCTGGCCGCGAGTCGGAGCTCGCAGCCGGGCCGTCTGCTTGTTACGGCGGAGGTTTCACAGGACGGTTTCTTAACTGGATGCGCATATTAGTTTACCCGCACCCCAACTTATTAATTATGTCTATGTCTACTTTAGTATCTTGTCTCACATTGCTTTTTAAATAGTTTTTCCATGAATTCTCAATCTGGTTTACGTCGGCACCCAACAAATCTTTAAAGCTCTCAACGCCATTAAGCCAAATGTCGCGTAAAGCTTGCGCACCGTGGGTCCTTTGGATAAAGCCGATTAAACTTGCAGCATAAAAACCGGCACGGATTTCACCCAGGCTATTAAAGTCGTCCAAAAACTCTCGAAGTGGTGGAAGCTGACCGTTGGATAGAAGATGAAACGCGACCTCGTCAACAGTGTACTCGCGACACCATCCATCACAATGGATGGCAATCCCTTCGATCATCCACCTGCTGGTGATATCAGGAGGGCCCCACACTCCCATAGTGACCACATGGGCGAACTCATGTTTCTCGAAGGAACGCCAATTGGGATTTAGTACCATAAATATAGCGTTAGCGGCCCAGTCTGAAAATCCGGAGTAAGATCGACCAACGATTCGTTTCATCTTCTCTCTTGATTCGACGTAGAATACGTTGAGAACAGAATCGCACTCGGATGCTTCCAAGATTTTCAAAACCTCGTCAACCGCAGTTATCATGCTGCGGAGCATCATCATCCGATGTCTTTCAGCGAACGAGTCTTCTTCATAGTAGATTCTTATTTTATTCGATGCGATGGACCTCCAAGCGAAACTGGAATCCGCAAGAGCTCTTTGCACGAAATTGGCATTTTCCTGACTAGATACCCCTGTTGCAATGACATTCAGGATCATTGCCAAGACAATAACGCGATGAATGTGTTTGTTATGCAAATGATTCCTCCTAAGTATTGAGCCACAAGTGGCTCAACGCCTCGGCGCTAAGCTGCGGGCAACACGACTATTACCCCCCAAGCGGCGTAACACGCGATCGCCAGCATCAGCGGGAGGTCAGAGGGCTATCCTCAGCGCCGCTTTCGCTGTGCGAATAACCAGTCAATCAAACCATCTTCAAAATATGCCCGATCCCAGATTGACGTAAGTCTTCTGTAGGAACCGCTCGTCCGGTTCACGAGACGTACAACCGAGGATAAAGCCGACTACTATGTTCGAGACGATGAGATACATAGACTTCTTCGATCTAAGAACTCTCATTGCACATATTCTTCCGGCCTGTCTAACGAATACGCAAAGCTGCAGGCGCCGTCACATAGAAGCCAGCAGCTTCAGAGGCATGTTGGATTATCATTATTTATAAAGTCTCTTTTAAAAAGCAATAAAGGTTTCAAAGCCGAACATACATCTACTATCCCTGCATGGAATAATAAAAGGGCAAGCCTTCAATAGGAATGATTTCCGACCATCATCTGGATTTCTAGCTCGGTTGCTAGAGCACTTGAAAATGCTAAATGTACCTGTAATAAACGATACGGCTCCGCAGAATAAAGATATATTGGGATGTTCAGATTTAGGCTGAGTTCCAATATACACAGCACCAAAGCCAGATACTATCCCAAGGAAACCCGTCAAAAAGTCACCGTCCCCTTGGCATAACAGAAATGTATTGATTCCAGAAATGAGAAGGCTGCTTACAATAAATGGTTTCTCGAATACTTCTTCGAATGCTGCCTCTGTCACATTCGCTTGGATGGATGGTGCAATAAATGCCATAACCAATAATACGCAATATAGTGATATTAATATCATAAGCAGTCTCCGTGCTTTCCACACTTTATCAAACTAACGCCTTGCCGCTCATCCGCTGGATGGCTCGCCCGGCTGAAAGTCGGCTGAATCGGTGTGCTGCATCCTGAACAGTAACGGTGTGTTGGGCCGACAAAGTCTAGTCGGCTACAGTAATGACCACTACTGCCAAAATAGCGGTCCCTACCAAGCCTCCGCCAAGAGAAGACCACATATTCTTCTTTCTTGCTTTCCCGGAATAGCCATTGATGTAACAAGCTTCATTATATCCTTCTGGGATAACTTTCGGCCTGGGACTGGATCCTGCCGACATCGCTGTTAAAATGCCCGTTCCAATGAATCCCAGCAATACACCTGAGGCCACTCCACCGTAAAACCAACTCTTTGAGGTGTGTTTCGACGCTGCGTCATTTTCTCCTCGAACAATCGCTTCAGTACAAGTTTCCGAAAGCGCCGGAATTGGAATAAGGCAAATACAGCATAGAATAGCAATGGATCTGAATAATCGCGATGTCGGGTATAACATTTCATGTCCCTTTCTGAGTAACGGCGAGGCTCATCTTTGTCATCTACTTATATCTTAACATCGGCCTAACGAATCATGAGCTGAGTGGCAAATGAGCCCAACCCTTTTGTCCGATCGAGTGAGGGATTGGGAGATGTGCTGAAAACGGTAGTCAACATCAACGCCGCCTTTCCGGCTCAACCGGGTCCTCTGGTTCTGATGTGGTCTCAGGTCGTGGTGGGCCAAGAGGACTCTCTGGGCACGACTCTGTCTCGACTGTATAGACACCACCGGTCAGCTTCCATCCATTTGCGGTCTTGACGAGATCGAACACATCGATCCCACAGTGACTGAAACGCCCACTCTTATAAAAGTCGTAGGCAGTCCACACGGTGGCGATGCGCCCGTGAACCCGAACCTCTGAGTTCCACACGCGCTCAAGAATCGACCCGGAGCGCATTGCCCATTTGTCCATGTCCTCCTGAAACGTGAATGTACGAATGACCGGCTCATCCGCTTCGATTCGCACGGAAAAGACACGACCCTCCGGCATCACGACCTTCCGCGCCTCCGCGGTATCGCGCTGTGCCATGGCATCGAGAAAATGCTGAACGGCAGCCAAGACAGCGACACGCTCTGTCTCTCCCGCTTCTTGCGCGCGGATCGGGAAGACCGCGGCGCACAGAAGGAGTGCTACCACGAGGGCACATCCCGCCTTGCTCATCATTTCGATGTACCTCCTGCTGGTTCGCGTCACCTGACGCTCTGCCGCTAACCCGCCTTGCCTATTTCGTGCGCTCACTCCACCCGGCGTCGGAGCAGCGCTGCCGGCTGCAGCGGCAAGTCATACGATCGACTCCAAAACCTCACCCATACAAGCGCGCTCAATACCCTTTTCTCGAAGTGTTGGTACTCTGCTACTACCCAAATATCCCTAGCGTTTGATTGGATGACCGTCCCGCTCCACCTCACATAGCGATGTCAAAGAACGGAGGTTGTCTGTCCTGCCCCTTACCCGAACTCGCGAATAACTGGAGAATGCTTCAAGCGCATATCAAGATCCAAGGCGATCATGAATGCGCATAGACATGACGCCAGGATCGTCGTCTGGCGAAGTTCGTTGATAAGCCCAAATTACATATGAAGCTAATTCTTCGGGAACGTCTCCTTGCTCCAGAATATCACGCTTATTCTTGCATCGATGTGGAATATCCCACTTGACTTTGAGACCCCAAAGTTCCTTGAATATTTTCAGACGGCGTATCCGCATTTCACCTTCTAAGACTATTTGAACACGCGCAAGAAGAGTCCGGTCAATTCCCATTGGAATGAAAGTCGAATCAACTTCTAAGCATCTTGAATATTTAGCGCCGATAATTTTTGACCAGTCAAGCTTCACTGTCCGCTGCTTCGGCGTGAGCCTTCGAATTCTTATGATTTTAACCGAATATTTCATTGTGAATTGTACATGCCTAGCGCAAAGGGAATCAGCCGCGGGCCTTGCCAAAACTCGATGCCCCAAAGGCCGTGGCCCATCGGCTGCAACGTCAAGTTATACCATCGACTTCAAAACTTCACCCCTGCAAGGGAGGTCAGTCCCCTCTTCTCGAAGTCAAGCCCGGCAACATTGGTCGGATCGGTGAAATCCATGTCGAATGGCACTTCGGTTATAAAGGAGACATTGGCCGCTCTCCGAACCTCCAATCCCAATCCGATGCTCCCTCCCAGCACCGCGATCGAGTAATCGTCGGGAATTCGGCTCGCCAGCAACGCATATCCTGCCCGAAGTTATTTCTTTGCGTCATTAATCTTCTGATTAATCCTATCCAAGAAGTTCTTTACCCATTTGATCTGAGGATACGATGTCGATATTGCAATTTGATAGGCTTTCTCAAAAGATTCTTTAGCTAAACCAAGCTGGTTGTTTTCTTCGTATGCCCTGCCTAATGCGATATAAGAACCTGCATTATTAGGATTCTTCTCAATTTCATATTTAAATATCTCAATGGCTTCATCGTATCTATTTTCTCTCCTAAGTTTTATTCCAGCTCGTCTCAATGCAGATGTTGACACGCCGATTTCATAGCCAAACTCGTTATTTAACGTGCGCTCATGTCGTTTAATCTCTTCCAATCCTTTGTCCACAATTTCATCCGGTATCTGGTACCAATCCTCAAAAAGCGAGCGTAATCCCGAGTAAATTGATCGATGGGGTGTTGATGTATGATCTTCCTCTGGCCAGTGATGATATTCCCACTCAAGGCCTTGTTTTGGATTCTCTTTTAGAATGCCAATAAAGGTCTCCAAATCGGGCAGAAGTATTGACTCATTATCCATTGTCATATACAAATAGTTGTTATGATAGATCTTTCTTTTCAAAATACTGGCCGCATTCTCAATGATAAACCGATTTTGATCTTCATAATTCACCCAAGGAATACTGGCTATTCCTGTCTGAAATAGATCTGGCTGAGTCAATATTGCATAAACTATGAACGCAGCACCCCAGGAGTTTGAGAATATAATTCGATAATTATGGACTCGGTAATTTGAGTCCATAAAAGGGAACAATTCTTCTCTAAAAAACTTTAGAAATTTATCTGCCTGCCCTGAATTTGGATCACTTTCAATTTTAGTCGGCGTGAGATAACTATATTCGTAGTTATCAATTTGAACATATATGATTTTAGGGATTAAGCTATAATCGTAAAGACTCTTGATAACTCCAGCTATTTGTTCGAAATGAGTTTGGAAAGTGTATAATACAGGGTATCTTACATTTGAGCCTTGATAATCATCGGGTATGTGTATAGAGAGATGCATCTCTTTTTCAAGAATGTATGACTGCATTCTGACTTTTTTGCCGATTACGATCTTTTCTTCTTCCTGAGCATAGACCAATTCACACAGGAATAAAAAAGCAGCCATAATTATGAAAATACAAAATACCTTCTGCTTTGATTTAGAACAGCTTCTAGTCATCATTATTCTCCTTTTTGTTTATAGCTACATAACGCCGCGTATCATCTGGAATGCTCAGCTGGTAGAACCATCTGGCGGCCCGTGCCATGCAAGGCCATGACAGAGAGCTTTGCCAGATGGATGCGCATGTCGCCGGCTCTCCCAGAGACAAAAATCGCATCATTCCGACTCATTGCCGTGGTCATTAGACCACCAGTTCCCGAATTTTGCGCGCATGGCGGCGTTGAACTCATCGGACTTGCCTGGGGCAATGCTCAGTGTTTGCCAGGCATTTCCTGTCAAGTGTCTGGCCAACTGAACAATCTGACCAGTGTGATAGACTACGTGGTTCAAGTTGCGGTGAATGGCCTGAACGACGGATAAGGGCTGTCCTCGGATGGTAATCGTGCGCTCCAAGTCAGCGGAACCGAGATTTGCCAATGTCTCGAATGCGATGCGCCATCCCTCCTCCCACTTTTCATGGATTGAAGCACGCGTCTCTCCTTCAGCGGTGAATTCAGTTTCGCGGTGCCGGTCTTGCTTCTCACCATCTGTAGTCAGGAAGTTGCGCCATCGCGAACGGTGGTTGCCTCCAATGTGCTTCATCAGTACAGCAATGCTATGGGGGCTACGTCCAAACGACACAAAGAAATCATCATCGGATACTTGCGCTGCAGCGCGTTCGCACTTGTCCTTGTAATCGCGATATAGGGATTGCATTTCGTCGAGCCAAACGCGTCCTTCCATGTTTGCCTCCGCACTCTGAGCGATCCGAAGACCGCCCTCGATTCTGCCTAAAAAGAGCAGCTAACGGCATGGTGCTGAGCTGCGCAGCCAACATGGCGTCGCACTCGGCACTGAGCACTAAGACGCTCGTCAGCTTCAGCCGCGTGACAGGTGGCTGACAATGTAGATCGGAAGACTCTACAAATCGCCAATTGATTCTGCTCTTCTCTTGATACCCAACATGTGCTTGCGCATCATGATTATCTCGAAATAGTCCAGCATGAATTTGGATAGCACGCTTTCTGTGCGAACTCGCAAGCGCGTTACCATGCGTGTGACTCCAGCTTCTTCCTGATACAATCCCCATACCCAAGTTGCCAGCGAATCCGGCTCGAAAATCAATAACAAATATTCGTTTGTTTCCAATGCACCTACTATGGCATTGCTGTCCTTGCTCAGGGGGATTCGATCTCCTTGCTGCAGCCCCTGATAATCGGGGATGATTTGCTCGGCACTTGAAATCCCATCATTATCCAGAAAATCCCAGCTGTAGAATCCAGCGCGCTTATAGCCTATCTGGATGATCCACGGCCAGATTCGCTCGGGGCTTGCGTTAATCGTAACAGCTCGAGTAGCAATGAAGGATGGTTGGTCCACGACTCTGTCGCCGACCATGGCACGATTGACTTCCTCATCAGTTGCTCCCCAAGTCATCTGCCACGGTCGATAAACGAAATAGGACAACATGCCGACGACAATTATAACGGTACACACCGCAGCGACGATCTTTTTCAAAGATTGTGCCTGCATTGTCGTGTCTACATTGATCGGACGGCCTGCGGCATGCCCCTAAGCTGCGCTTGGAAGATGCGTCCCTTGGCTTGCAGGGAACGTAATAGCTGTCCATCAGCTTCTTGGCGTGTTATGCTCGCCAAATATCTTACTTCGATATCGAATACAATGATTTAATAGCTCCCCAGGTATTAATCTCTACGGGAACCGGAAAATCACCGTCGATAATGAGGTGCGCATTGGTAATTTCTACGCTAGGTACTATAATCTCACTGCATGTCAATACATATGGAAGTGGACACCACATAAGAGATAGATCGCCTGTACCTTGCTTCATAAAATCCCAAGTTGCTTGTGATTGCGTCTGAAATTTCATCGTAAAATCAAGAGCACTCGAAGAGTCTTCATATGTATAACTCGCTCCCCACAGCAATCCAGTTGTTGAGTCCTTCATCGTAGCTTCATAATGAGTCCACCAAGGGCCGAGGATTTCCTGTCCATATGGCCCCTCGCAGGAGAGCAGTCCAGTATCGGCAATCCCACATAACCGTATCCATACATCGTGAACTTCAATTGGAGCTCTATCCATTTGAAAATGAGCCGTGCGCGTATAAGTCGAATCGACAGAATAAAGTCCTTGAATGTCCGGCAGAGCGATTTCGACCATCTCTGCATGGAGAGGTGTAGAAATAAGCAAAAGAAATAAAACTATTCTCAATAAATATCCGCGCATATTCCCTCTTGTAATGGTGCTTTCGTTGCGAGCATAACGATCAAGCGATCTGCTATGGCGCTTGCCGACGCCACTATACGCCCTAGTTAATATTTACAGTTCAAAAAGTATGCGAAACTCCCAGCGCCATCAGCAGAAAAGCCCTATCCTGGCCTTCAGCCGAGGCCCTTGCTGATCCTCGCTAAAACACATTGCTGATTGGCCGTCGGCTGCAGAGGCTTGTCAAGTTGCTCATTATGCGAGTTCTCTTTATTCTAAGTTTTTCAGATGCTTGGACATGATCGCATAAGGCGAATCGATGAATCCACAACGACGATAGGCTTCAATCGCTCGTTTGTTTCTCGTGTGAACGTACAGACGCAGGTCTGCCGCGCCACTATTTCGAGCTTCAGCCGACAATACCCCAATCATCATCTCGACAAGCCCTCGACCACGGTGACCTGGCACGACATACATACTCTGAATCCACCAATAGTCTTGAGCGTGCCAATCACTCCACTCTCTTACCACCGAGGTGCTCGCTACGACCTCGCCTTGGTTTGACTCGACAACCCAGTACATCGCAACAGCCCTGTTCGATAGTCCTGCCTCCACGCCGCGCCGAACAATGGATGGGTCCCTTTCGTCTCCTTCCGCTTCGCGAGCTTCGGCTACCGCGAAAGAAACCAGGCTGTCGAGGTCTTTGTCCTGAGCTCTTCTAACAACGTAGTTCATCGGGTATTGATCAATCACGTCTTGGGTGGTCTTACGCCCCCGTGCTAAGCTGCGAGCCGATCCTGTCGAGCCGGCTGCCCTACAGCCAGCGTGATAGGTTGGAGCCATCATCTTTAGCGGCTTGTCGGGCAATGTCCTATTTACTTAATAATGTTTCACAGAAGTTAAGATCGTCATAGCAGCATTCCATAAGACCACTTGTGGTTTTGCCCCATAGATTCACGGTCACTGCGCGAACAGCAGCCGTCGGTCCGAAATACGTGAGTGTGTCGTCCCGGTGTATGGTTGGACCGTACCAAGAATAATATCCCTGCACACCTGGAAGTTCATAGTAAACGACCTCGGCCTGCGCGAAACCATAAAGCGCAATTAAAAGAAAAAGGATTGCAATTGAAATCTTCAAATTCCTATGACCTCATATTGATGATCTGTGCCTTTAACGCAGAATGGCCTGCGTATGTCCTGCAGCCACGGAGTGGCTGTCAAGCGCATGTGCTCGCTGGGCGGCAGTAGACTAATGGCAAATGTCATGAGTAAAACGGACCCCCTCCTGCACTACTGAAGGTGCACACGAGCCCACCAAGGCAATCCCAGGCCGTGATGGAAATCGCCTTGGCCCTCTACTCGCTGCTTGCAGGCGGCTGGTCGCTATTGGCGATCAGACGGGCGATCTTCCATGAGCCGTCAGGCTGGCGTTTTACGATGAACACGGACTTTCTTTCGTCCTCGATCGGCTCGCCACCGGCTCTTGGCATGGCCGTCACCGTGCAGGCACTCCGGAAGTGCCCCTAGTCCCCAGCTACTTCGACCTCCAAAAGCTCACCGCCTCCATTGACGGCGAATTCATCAAAGACGGATTGATACGGCGAACGAATAGCTTCCCTTCCAATCACGGCTGGCTGATTCTGAGGCATCAAGACCGGATCATCCGTGTAAAGGGCAAGAAGAGCACCGGCGTCACCGGCAAGCCACCCGGCATGCCATTCCTCAGCAAGCTGCCTGATCGCATCTGTATCTTCAGTTTGCCCGGCCATTCCCGTTACCGATGATGACGTGCCGCCTGACATTTAGTATCTTGCCCCATAGTGCCCAATACATCGCCAGGAAAAGGCAAGATATCACCAACCACCAATTCTTCTTAACCGCTCTAATACTCCATACTCATTAAATGTATACGTTAAAATGTTGGATCTTTCAGTGCTGGAAAAACAATGCCGTGCACGGATGACAAATCGAATATGATCGGGTAAATGCGGAGTGCGGTTGAAGGCAGGTAATTTCTCGCGGATGAAACATCCCGCTCCCCGCCATTGTGTTTCGGGTGTAGAATACAAAACAGGATAGTCCACATGGATCCTCCCTGGAGGGTGCGGCTCCCCGTACCCTCAGGGTGGTGGGGGACATTTCTAGTGTAATACTTAAGTTATGTCGTGTCAACGCGCCAGGGAGCCTTTGGAAGATTTGCACACGGCCGTTCGCACTGCAGCATATCCCATGGAATCCCAAACCAGCTCGAAGCCTTTCATTCGCTCATTACATAACACATTATTATTAAATGAATTAAAAGCATTTTGCGATCGAGATCAGAACGCCAATAAAGCGCTCGAAAAATTAGCATAGTCCTTTTCAACTCTGTTATCTTATATATAACTATACGCATCGCCCGCTTTACTACGATGGCTACTGTTCCCGCCTGGGGCATTACCAGAAAAAGAGCAGCTCGCCATGTCTGGAACCCAGGCTAAAGACAAAATAGAGGCAGGCCCTATATGTTCCCTGCACAAGAAAATCGATCCCCGACCCCTCCCAGCCACAAGTTCTCGAGACGCGAATTTCTCGAAACGGCAGCCCGTTTGGGCATCGTCCTAGGGAGCGCGGGGATCGCCCTCTCCTGCCCGCCATGGTTCAAACACCTGGTGGGTGCTGCAGCGGCCGCATCCACCCCACTCGATAAACTGCTGAAAGATGCCCCCCTTGCACGCTACTGGATATCGGCCAATTCCGAAGGCGTCCGGTGCTTGTCGTGCCACGCAGAAGATGACGGAGTGGAGGGCACGCATTATGCCCACGAAAAACGCTTTGTGAAATGTCTTCTCTGCGCGCGGGAATGCCTCATTGAAGAAGGCGCCCGCGGACAATGCCGGTCAAGAATGAATGTAAGCGGCAAGCTTCGAAGCCTCGTATATGGACGTCCTGTTTCGATCCACGTAGATCCGATCGAGAAGAAACCCTTTTTCCATTTCCGCCCCGCTTCGGCGGCCTTTTCACTCGCCACCACGGGCTGTCCTCTGAGCTGCAAATTCTGCCAGAACTGGGAAATCTCCCAGGCAAGCCCCGAAGACTACGACACGAGATTCATCCCGCCGGAGAAAATCGTCAACGCAACGACCGACCACCGCGCTCCGATAATCGCATTCACTTACAACGAGCCAACGGTCTTTACCGAATACCTCACGGACATCGCCCGTATCGCGCGAAAACAAAACATCGCCAGCGTCCTCATCAGCTGCGGATTCATGAACGAGAAGCCCCTCGAAGAAATGTGCGATGTTCTGGATGCAATCAAAATCGATTTGAAAGGATTCAGTGAAGACTTTTACCGCCGGGTTTCGAGTGCCGAACTCAAACCGGTTCTCAGAAGCATCAAGCAGGTGCACAAAAGCGGCGTCCATCTGGAAATCGTCAATCTGGTCGTGCCTACATTGAACGACTCAAAAAAGATGCTTACGGATTTGGTGAAATGGGTGATGGGAGAATTGGGGGCGGATGTGCCGGTACATTTCACTCGCTTTCACCCGGATTACCAGATGCTGAACCTTCCCCCAACACCTGTGGCGACGCTGGAACAGGCATACGAGATTGCCAAAGCAAACGGGATCCACTATCCTTTCGTAGGGAACGTACCCGGGCACCCAGGCAACAACACTCAATGCCCTGCGTGCGATAAAGTAGTAATTGCGAGAACCGGATTCTTCGTCACGGACCAGCACATAAAAAGCGGGCGCTGCGAATACTGCGACGAACCGATAGCAGGCGTTTGGGATTGATTTAGATAGAACTTCATGAAGAAAGCTATTATACTTCTAGCACCGATCCTCCTTCTTAGCCAAAACGAAGCGATGGCCTCGAAAACCGATCGCAGATATAAAGCGAGTGTCCGCGAACCCGCGCGCGCCGATCAATTCTATCCAGGAGACCCAGCCCGACTGGAAAAAACGATCGATGCCTACATCAAAGACGCCGTCCCACCTCATAAGGAAAAGCCGCTCGCCATAATTTCTCCTCACGCAGGCTATATATACTCAGGTCAGATCTGCGCGGATGCCTTCAACCAGGCGGCCGCTCATGATTACGATCTGATCGTTCTCCTTGGCACTAATCATACGAGCGGCGCGTTTCGAGGCGTATCGATCTATCCCGCAGGCGGTTACAAAACGCCCCTTGGCATCGCGGAGATAGACGATGCGCTCACTGCCGAGCTCATCGATGCGGACAAAGATTTCACATTCAAAGAGTCGGTGCACGTTCAGGAGCACTCGATCGAAGTCATGGTGCCGTTTGTCCAGAAACTGTTCCCCGGCGCCAAGATTCTACCGGCCGTCGTCGGAACACCAGACCTCGACCTGTGCACGCGCTTCGGTGAGGCTCTTGCAAAAGCACTACGAGGTAAAAACGCGCTGATCGTTGCGAGCAGTGATCTGTCCCACTACCCCGAATACGAGAATGCGGTGAAGGCCGATAAAAAGACGCTGGACGCGATCGTGAAAATGGACCCCGAGGAACTAAGAAGCACGATTCAAAAACAGCTCAGAGAGGGAATCCCCAACCTGTCCACATGCGCCTGCGGCCAGGCTCCAATACTAGCTGCGATGATTGCCGCGAAGAGACTTGGCGCGAAAGGGGCGCGGCTCATCAGCTACGCCAATTCAGGGGACACACCGATTGGAAATCGCAGCCGCGTAGTCGGCTATGGCGCTGTTGCTTTTTATGATGATTTTGCGGAGAAGCCGCATCCCGAGGAACACCGGCCTGCTGAACCGAAAGACGAATTCATGCTCAATCGTCATCAAAAGAAGTCATTGCTCTCTTTTGCACGAAAAACAATCGAGCAATTCCTCGCAGCGGAAACTGTTCCGCTGGTCAGAGGTTTCGACCCCGTCCTCGAGAACAAAAAGGGTGCCTTCGTAACGCTCAACATGCACGAACGACTGAGGGGATGCATTGGACACATGGCGGAGGATATGCCCCTTTGCCAGGTCGTCGGCTACTGTGCGACACAGGCCGCTTTCAATGACCGTCGCTTCTCACCCGTTACGTTGGAAGAATTACCGGACATCGAAATCGAAATCTCGGTCCTGACACCGTTTCAAGAAGTGGGCGGCGTGGAGGATATCCAGGTCGGGCGTGACGGAGTTTTGATAAAAAAGGGCGACCGCTCCGCCGTTTATCTCCCTTCCGTTCCCGTGGAGCAGGGCTGGAATCGTGAGGAGATGCTCGAGCATCTCTGCCTCAAAGCTGGGTTATCACGTAACGACTGGAAGAAGGGCGCGCGGTTCTTCACCTTCCAGGCAATGGCGTTTAGCGAGTCTGATCTAGAATAGTACGTTTCGAATCATCCTCCGGTGACTTTATATCTTCTCACCATCGGTTTCATTTCGATCCTCGGCCAGGTTGTGATTCTTCGCGAACTCAATGTCGCCTTTTACGGCATTGAATTGATCTACATACTGGCCATGGGGATCTGGTTGCTCTGGTCCGCCGCCGGTGCATTGATCGGAAGAAGAGCCTACGCGCCCCCGGCAACCGTCGTCCGCTATTTATTCATTCTCTTTTCACTGTTGCTGCCCGTCGATGTGGCCTTTATCCGCGGCGCCAGAGTGTTGTTCGGCGGCATACCGGGTTCTTATCTTCCATTTGGCCTGCAGCTCGCGGCTATTTCTATCGCTCTTCTCCCGATCGGGATACTCATAGGCTTGCTGTTCCAATGGGCCGCAAAATTATATATCGCTAATGAGAGAACCCTTGCGCTCGCGTACGCGATCGAAAGTGCGGGCGGGCTCGTCGGAGGGCTGGCCTCGACGCTGCTCCTCAAGTTTGGCATCCAGAACTTTACCATCGCCATCATTTGCAGCCTCGTGACGGCTGGAATATTGTTGCTGCCTGCGAGAGAGAAACAAGGACGGCACAGATATGGCTTCATTGCTGCCTTCGGGATTTTCCTAGTCATTCTCCTCCTGTCTCCCGGGATCGACCATCGAATGACGCAATGGACGCATCCCAATCTTTTTGAATCCCGCGATTCTCCTTACAGCCGGATCACGATCGACAGCCGGGAAGATCAGCTCGTGATGTTCGAAAACGACGCGTTTGCCTTCGAAACGGAAAGCGCCGCCTCGGAAGAACTCGTTCACCTCGCGGCCGTGCATCACGACAATTTGAAGGACGTCCTTATACTCGGCGGTGGTGTCGAAGGTTTACTGAGGGAGTTATCGAAACACAGTCCCCAGAGCGTCATTTATGTGGAGCTCAATCCTGTTCTGCTCGCATTGGCCGAGAAACATCTCCCCGAGGCCTACAAGGAGCCACTCAGGTCGAAAAATGTAACCGTTCGTACTACGGATCCTCGAAATTACCTAAAAAGCGCAGGTCTTTACGATCTCATACTGGTTGGAATGCCAGAACCTACGTCTGGCCAGTCCAACCGGTTTTTCACACGCGAGTTTTTCGCGCAATGCTCGGATAGACTGAAGCCTGGAGGCGTATTGGCCTTTCGACTGCGCTCATCGGAAAACATATGGACTCAGCTCGTTACTTACAGAAATACGAGCATTCACCGCTCGCTGAAATCCGTATTTCAGGATCTAATCGTTCTTCCAGGTGTTACGAACACGATCATCGCATCGAACGCCTCACTCAGTCGGGATCCGGAGACATTGATCGGCAGATTCAACGACAAGAATATCGAAACGAGGCTCGTAACCCCGGAATACATCCACTATTTGTACACAAACGACAGATTCTTCGAAATTGCGAACCGCATTGCCTCGGCAAATGTCCCCGCAAACACGGATATACGGCCCGTGTGCTACCGGTTTTCCAGCATGATCTGGCTGTCCAAGTTCATCCCCCAAATGATCAACTGGGATCCCTCGTTCTTCGGGCGTTCGAGCGCAAACATTGTATCAAGCCTGTTGTTCATACTCGGTCTGGGAGCGCTGTTCTTACTCTCCCGCCGTAAAATGCATTTACAACGGATCACACTCGCCGCGCTGGCGGGATTTATTGGGATGGTGCTGGAAACGATTTTAATCTTGCACTATCAAGTTAAGAGCGGCGTACTTTTTCAAAATATCGGGATTCTATTGATGGTTTTCATGGCCGGACTGGCAGTGGGTTCCGTAGCCGTTCTGGATTCCGCCAGGGCTCACCTGCTGACATCCGGATCTATACCCAAAAGTCTAGGGCGAGGTTTGTTCATAGGCTTTGGGATTCTAAATTTGATTTTTATTGGATTGCTGAAACTCAACTATGCTTCAGGTCTATTGATCATATCGGTACTGTTGTTCTTGGCCGGCTTCTTCGTGTCCGGCATATTCGCATACGCCAGCCTGAGTGGAGTCAAAGATCAGAAGATCGTGGTCTCACCGCTCTACGCTGCCGATCTGTTGGGTGGGTGCATCGGATCGCTGCTGGGGAGCTTGTTGTTGATACCGCTTTTGGGGATGACTCAGTCGGCGGCCGTGATGCTCGCACTCGCTGTTGTTGCTCTTATACTAGTATAAGAGTTTCAACGCGTCGGAAATGGATGACAAGGGAGTCTCGATAGCCGCGGGGCGTTTTTCGCAGCGCGCGGTTTAACTCGCTATTGACAGCGACAGCAGCACTTCCCTCATTTTATCCAGGGTAACCGCTAGATCTTCCTCACTGTGCGCCGCCGAAATAAACAGCGCTTCGAACTGGGACGGGGCGATATACACGCCTGCTTTTAGTAAGCTCGCGAAGTACTGTGAGAACATGTCGGTGTCCGACTCGGTAGCATCCGAATAGGTTTCGATACGTCCGGGCTTGAAAAACAGGCATCCCATGGAATTGACATGATTCAAAGAGAGGGGTAGCTCGTTCTCCTCGATGAGCGCGATGCTTTTTCCAAAAAAATCATTCGCTTTTCTATTCAATTCGTCGAAAAAGCCCGGCCTCGAGATAATCTCCAGCGTCTTCAGACCGGCTGTTACGGCCAGGGGATTCCCCGAGAGAGTCCCGGCCTGATACACCGGACCCGAAGGAGCCACCGTTTTCATTATTTCTCTCTTGCCGCCGTAAGCACCGACCGGCAAACCACCCCCGATGACCTTGCCCATCGTGGTCAAATCGGGCGCGATATTATAGAGCGCTTGCGCGCCTCCCGGATGCACGCGGAAGCCGGTCATCACCTCGTCGAAAATAAGCACGCTCCCATATTGGCTGCATAGCTTCCGTAATCCTTCAAGAAATCCGGGTCTAGGCGGGATGACTCCCATGTTTCCGGCAACAGGCTCTACGATGACCGCGGCGATCTCTTTCCCCGACTCATCGAACAATTTCTCAACGGATCCCAGGTTATTGAACTCGCCCGTCAATGTATCCTGTGCGGAACCCTTCGGCACACCCGGGCTGCTGGGCTCGCCCAGCGTGAGTGCTCCGGAACCCGCTTTGATCAGAAAGCTGTCCCCGTGGCCATGATAGCAGCCCTCGAATTTTACGATCTTGTCGCGCCCGGTAACCCCGCGGGCCAGTCGGACGGCGCTCATCGTTGCTTCCGTCCCGGAATTCACGAGGCGGACCATATCCACCGACGGCACCATTTCGATAATCTTTTCGGCCAGAAGGACTTCGATCTCCGTGGGCGCACCAAAACTCGTGCCCCTTGCAGCAGTGTCCTTCAAGGCTTGGACAACTTCCTCGTGGGCATGGCCGAGGATGAGCGGTCCCCAGGAGCCTACATAATCGATATATTCGTTTCCATCGACATCCCGGATCTTGCTGCCCTTTGCCGAGGCGATAAAAACCGGATCCAGATTGACGGATCTAAATGCCCGAACGGGTGAATTTACACCGCCCGGCATGACTTTGTTCGCTTTTTCGAAATGTTGCTTGCTAAGCTTCCTGTTCACTTCACACTCCCGGTCATTTCCGGAGTAGATCCTTCACTCGTACCGCGTGTGTGGAATTTTCTCACTCGCTCAGCCACCCGGCCGCTTCTTTCGCGAAATACGTCAGAATGATGTCGGCTCCGGCGCGCTTGATGGACGTGAGCATCTCGAGCGCCACTCTCTTCTCATCCACCCAGCCGAGCTGCCCCGCTGCTTTCACGAGCGAGTACTCGCCGCTCACATTGTACGCTGCTACTGGAAGATCGATCTCCTGTCTGACGCGAGCGATGATGTCGAGATAGGGCATGGCGGGTTTCACCATGATGATATCGGCGCCTTCGGCCACATCCAGCTCCACCTCGAACAATGCTTCGCGGGCATTCGCCGGATCCATTTGATAAGAACGCCTGTCGCCGAACTGCGGCGTCGATTCGGCCGCATCACGGAAAGGACCGTAAAAAGCGGATGCATACTTCGCCGCGTAGCTCATGATCGGAATGTTGGCGTAGTTGTTTTCATCGAGCGCGTCACGAATGGCGCCCACCATGCCGTCTATCATGCCGGATGGTGCAACCATATCGACTCCGGCTTTCGCATGTGTGACGACCTGTCTGCCGAGCATTTCAAGAGTTGCGTCGTTGTCCAGCTCTCCGTTTACGATAGCCCCACAATGCCCGTGATCGGTATACTCGCAAAAGCACACATCCGTGATGACGTACATTTCCGGCACTGCATCTTTGATTGCTCTTACCGAACGCTGGATGATTCCCTCGTCGCTGGTGGCATCGCTCCCCATTGGGTCTTTTTTGGCGGGAATACCGAACAGAATGATCGCCGGGATGCCCAGCGTATTCACTTCTCTCACTTCATCTACGAGCAAATCGGTGGACAGCTGACACACTCCTGGCATTGAATTGACCGGATTTTTTACGCCTTTACCTTCGGTCACAAACAATGGATATACCATATCGTTTATAGATAGGGCGGTTTCACGAACCATCCGTCGGATGTTTTCGTTTTGGCGGAGTCTTCTCGGTCGAAAATAAGGATTAAACATCTTCATCCTTCCTCATGATACGCTTTTGAAGAATTATGGCTGTGTGTCTCGGGTGCCGTCACCCATTCTCTCGGTAATCTTCTGAACGGTCTCGTGGGCGCACAGTACGCTGTCGCCAATGCCTATGCCGCGCCGGAAATTACCGGCGAAAAACAAACCGTGAAATTCATTTTCGAGGTTATCGAACATGGCCTGATACTCCAGATATCCCATCGTGTATTGCGGGATCGCCCTCGGCCAACGCTTGATTCGAACGAATATGGGCTGGCCGCGAAGACCAACCAGATCATTCAAGTCATTATATACGATTTCCCCCAAACGTTCGTCATCGAGTTCAGCATTTTGGGGTTGCCTTGCGCCCCCGACAAAGGTCGTAAAGGCCGCGAATCCTTCGGGTGCCCGGTCGGGAAAGATGGATGAACTCCAAATACTGCCCAGAATCTCCCGATTCTCCACTTTCGGGATCAAGAACCCAAAGCCGTCGAGCTCTCTCGCGATGTCTTCCTCTCGGAACGCCATAAAAACCACGGCGACGGGGGGATAGTTGATTTCGCTGATCCGCCGGGCTTCTTCAGGAGCCAGATCTTTGAGAATGCTGGACATAGCATCCGTCGGGACGGAGAGGACTACTGCTTCGAACTGCCTCTGCTCAGCTTTTCCGTCGATGTCCAGCTCGACCGAGAATAATCCCTCTTCGCGTATCTGCTTCACCTCGGCATTCAAAAACACCCTATCTCCCAAGCGCTCGGCCAGAGCGTTCGTGAACGCATCCATTCCACTCTTGAACGAAAACAGCCTCGCCCGATCTTTGCTCACCTCTCCTCTTTTCTTGCGCTCGCGGGCGCCTTTGATGGCTCCCTTGATCAGGCTTCCGTGCTTCTGTTCGAGGGCGTACAGCTTCGGGAACGCCGCCGGCGCGCTGAGAGATTCCGGATCGCCAGCGTAAACACCTGCAACAAAGGGATTTATGGCATAATCGAGAAACTCATCGCCCAAACGACGGCGGACAAAATCAGCCAGTGAGAGGTCTCTTTGATTGGTCGGTTTGATGAACGGTTCTCTCAACAGCCGGAGCTTGGCTCGAGTGGAGAACAGCCCGGATTTGAGGAATTTTATGGGCGACATGGGAAGCGCGCATAGCTGCCCACCCTTGACGATATATCGGTTATTCGATATCGCGTTTCCATAGACCTTATCTCCTTCGATGCCCAGCTCTCGGATCAGATCTCTCAGAACGTTTGATGTCTCGAGCGCGCTGTTGGGCCCCAGGTCGATCAAGAAGCCGTTCTGCCTCTCGGTAATGATGGTGCCACCCACACGGGACGCCCTCTCGAATACCGAAACATCGAAGCCGCTCTTAACGAGCCAATAGGCGGTGCTCAATCCTGAAATTCCTGCACCGATGACGGCTATGCGTTTGCCATTTGCCATGCGTTGCCACCTTATGAATTTTTTTCGGCGCAGAGTCCGATCCATGTATGATCATTTGTATTCACATTCGAAGATTTCCGCATGTTCATGAGATGCAGCTCAATTCGACCATTTTTCGATAACAATCTGCTTCAATGCATCGATGAACAGCGCATCCGTATTGAGCGCGCCGATACGCCGAAAGGTTTTGATCCCTTTGTTCAGTGCTCGATCTTTGAAGAACATTCCGATTTCATAAACCGTCTCCGAATTGTCCGCCACGAAGCCTAGCGGGTAGACGAGCAGATGCTTGACGCCTTTTTCCGCTAGTTCGTCGATCTTAGCTGACGTAGCCGGTTCCAGCCATTTCACAGGTCCCAATTTGCTTTGATACGACAGATGCAATCCCACGCTATTGGGCAACAGGCTTTTGATCGCTTCCACGGATCTTTCGACCTCATCCCTATAGGGATCCCCTTTTTTGATCAACCGGAGCGGAATGCTGTGAGCGCTCAGAAGGAGTTCGACAGGTTCCTCGTTTGATACAGTGTCTTCACGCAGAGCTCGTTTTATCTGTTCGACCATGGCTTTTACGAAGGCCGGGTGATCCCCATAACGGTCGATGATAATCAGGTTTTCCCCGTCAAAATCCTTGCTTCGATTGAGATATTCGATGTGTTTGACGAGCGATCCGGTTGTTGATTTGGAATAAAATGGAAACAGAGTGACGACGACCAGCCTTTTAAAGCCATTGGCGACGATCTCACGCCATACATCGTCGATCAATGGATGCCAGTAGCGCATCGCCGGAAAAACCCTGAACTCATCCACACCCGTTGCATTCAGGCTTTCTTCCAGAAGTGCCGCCTGCTTTTGAGTAATTGCCGTTAAAGGCGTTTTTCCTCCGATTTTCTCATAGATCGCCTTGCTCTCCGGCTCGCGCTTCTTCGCCAGCCAGCGTGCGAACCGCTCGCGAATGATGCTCGGCATGGGAATATCAATGATATCCGGATCTCTGAAAAAATTGGAGAGATAAGGTCTAACGGCGTCCAGTGAGTCGGGGCCACCTATGTTGGAAATCATCAATGCTGTCGCCATTTGTTACCAAAGCCAATCTGTTATTTATTATGCAGTCACTTCAAACGGTTTTAGAATACTGAGGGCCCTCGCTCGCTTCATCCTCCAGGTACGCATCGAAGTTCATGGCAATGTTTCGAATCAGCAGGCGACCTTGATCGGTTACGAGAATGGTGCCATTTTCGAGAATGACAAGATCATCATTTCGAAAGGGCTTGAGACTCTCGAGTGCATTTTCGAAATAGGAATCGAAGTCTATATTATATTTTTTCTCTATGCGCGCCTTCACGAGCCTGAAATTGCACATCAATTCCATGATGACCTCTCGCCGCAGCCGGTCATCCCCCGACAGCTCATAGCCCCGCATGATGGGTAGCTGTCCTTCATCCAGCTTCTGGTAATATTCTTTGAGTTTCTTGTAATTCTGGACGTACAGCTTCGGAAGAAGACTGATGCTGGACATTCCCAAGGCGAACAGATCCAATCCTGCATTCGTCGAATATCCCTGGAAATTGCGGTACAAGGTACCTTCCCTCATCGCAACGGTCAACTCATCATCTGGTTTGGCGAAATGGTCCATACCAATATAGACGTATCCGTTATCCGTCAATCTCTCTATGCTCAGCTTGAGCAGCTGCAGTTTCACTTCTGGTGAAGGCAATGTCTCATCTCTGATCAGCTTCTGGTGCTTGATCATCTTCGGGAGGTGGGCGTAATTGAACACGGCCAGCCGATCCGGATCGAACCGGATAATCTTGTCCAGAGTCACAGAGAATTTTTCGACCGATTGGAACGGCAATCCGTACATCAGGTCTACGTTTACACTTTGAAAACCGAGCTCTCGGGCCCAATCGATCGTTTGCTTGGTAATGTCTTCTGGTTGAACGCGGTTGACCGATTCCTGAACTTTTGGATCGAAATCCTGAATGCCCATGCTGCAGCGGTTAAAACCGACTTCGCTCAACGCTGCCATATGATCTCTCGTCAGCCCACGCGGATCGATCTCCACGCCAACCTCGGCTCCATCCGTAAAATCGAACCGGTTGCGGACGGCATTTCCCAGTCGCCGTATTTGATCGGGAGGAAGATAGCTGGGCGTTCCCCCGCCCCAATGGAGCTGAGCAACCTTGCGGCCCTGGCTGATGAGAGGCCTAATGAGTTCGATTTCTTTTATCAAATACTCGACATATTCCTCGATGCGTTCCCTGTGATGGGTAACCAGCATGTTGCAGCCGCAGAAATAACAAAGCGTATCGCAGAAAGGGAGATGGAAATAAAGCGAGATGTCCTGATCACTCTTCAGGCGGTCGTTATCCTTGATGTGATCCACATATTGTTGCGGACCAATCCCTTCGTGGAAGTAAGGCGCGGTTGGATAGCTGGTATAGCGCGGCCCAGAGCGGCTGTACTTCTTCAACAGATCTATATTTACGATCAATTTATTTCTTCCCATTCCATTGCCTTTTCATGAATGAGCGATTATGTAATGTCGCTGCTCGAATGTAATCTCTCGCTTTGAGAGCGGACTTCGTCTACGAGAAATTGGACGTTTTCCACAGGCACATCCGGCAGGATGCCGTGTCCAAGATTGAACACATGACCGCTCTCACCTTTGAACACTTGCAAAATGTTACTTACTTCCCGCTGAATGACCCCCCCGCCGCCGTAAAGCACGGTTGGATCCAAATTGCCCTGAAGAGCAGCAACCTTGCCGGCAAGAGCTTTTGCTTCCGCGATATCCGTCATCCAATCCACTCCCAGTACGTCCGCCCCACTATCGGCCAACACTTTGATGAATTCGATGCCGCCCTTGCTGAACAACGTAATCGGCACTCCGAGCGGTTTCAGCGCTGCGACGATTTTTCTCATGTAACTTGCGGAGAATTGACTGAAGAGATGAACGGGTAAAATCCCTCCCCACGTATCGAAGATCTGGAGCGCCTGCGCACCCGCATTCACCTGCATCGTGAGGTAGCGGATGACGGCTTCTGTCAGCATATTCAACAGGCGTGTGAGCCGATCGGGCTCGCTATACAGCAGCGTTTTGATATGTTTGAAATTACGCGTCGGCTTCCCCTCGACCATGTAGGTAGCCAGGGTAAAGGGTGATCCGCTGAATCCAATGAGCGGTACCGTTCCCGACAGCTCGGCGCTGATTAACTTGACTGCTTCGCCAACATACTCGAGCTTTTGCTCGAGGCTCTCCGTGCTGAGGATCTCAAAATCTTTGTCTTCGAGAATTTGCGGCGACAGTTTCGGGCCGTGATCTTCCATGAATTCCAGTTGCTGTCCCATCGCCTCGGGAATCACCAGAATATCCGAAAAGAGAATGGCCGCATCGAATTCAAAACGGCGTATGGGCTGCAAGGTGACTTCCATGGCCAGTTCCGGCGTTTTACAAACGGTGATGAAGTCATATTTTTCACGCACGCTCCGGTACTCGGGCAAATACCGCCCGGCCTGACGCATGATCCAAATAGGAGTTCGCCGCACAGGCCTCTTGTAGATCGCATCGATATATAATTGATTTTGATCCGTCATGGCGGCTCGGTTCCTCCATCAATTTCTATTCGAGTAAAACGCAGCCAGCGCCTCAACGAAATCCTCTACAAGGCTTCTATCAGGTACGACATCCACGTTAAGATTCAGCTTCGCAATCGCTTTTGATGTCGTCGGTCCGATAGCAGCGATAGTGACGGCGCTTTTCTTGATGTCTTCCACGATCGGCTCGCCAACTATTTCGATAAAATAATTGAACGCCGACGGGCTGAAAAACGTCAAACAATCGATCTCATCGTTTTTTATTTGCATACGCATACTCTCCGCGTCCACCGAGCGGTTCGCTACAGTATGGTAGACCACCAATTTGTCCACACGGGCGCCGAGTTCGATCAGGCCCTCGGGCAATCTCCTGTAGGCGATGTTCGAGGTGGGCAGCAAGAACCGCGCACCCCTCAGCTCAAGAGCAGAGAACGCGTTCAGCAATCCACTAGCTGTGTGTTCATCGGGCACCAGGTCCGCTTTTCTGCCGCGCTTCTCGAGCGCTTCGGCGGTTCTCTTTCCGACGGCTGCTACTTTGAAGGATTCGCCGGACAGGTTGAGCTCGTTCAATCGATCGAAAAAGTAATTCACTCCGTTCACACTCGTAAAAACGACCCAATCATATGAACGCAAGCCCGATAACGCCGCATCGCAGGCCTGCCAGTCATCCGGTTCGCGAATCTCGATCGTTGGGAAAAAGATAGCTTTGCCTCCCAGCTCTTTGATTCTCCGAGCCAAACTCTCTGCCTGGCTTTTATCCCTGGTAATGACAATCCTGCGGTTTCTCATTTCGGTTACTCTTTCCGATACTGTCCAAGGAGCTCGAGAGCGCCACAAGCGATGAACTTCTCGGCCAGCTCTATTCCGGTCCTTTCGACGGCATCCTCATCTCCTTGATGACGCTCGATAAACGAAGTTCGACCATCTTCGCTGCCCACAAAACCGATGATGACAATCGAATGACTTTCCACCTTTGCACGAGCACCGACCGGGAATTGACACCCGCTGTCCAGCCGATGCAAGAATGCGCGTTCTGCAAGCACGGCTCTATGGGTCGCTGCGTGATCCAGACGTTCGACGATCTCTTTCGTTTGTTCATCGCCCTCCCTGATTTGAACGCCTATCGCTCCCTGTCCAACGCCGGGTATCATCTCCTCCGTGCTAAACGTATAATAGGAAACCTGATCCAATCCGAGACGCACCAGCGCCGCTTTGGCTATTACGATCGCATCCAAATTCTCATTGCGGAGCTTGCGAAGCCGCGTATCGATGTTGCCGCGCAGGTCCTTTATTTCGAGATCGGGACGACGAGCCAGTAATTGAGAACGCCTCCGAATGCTGCCCGTCGCCACCGCCGCTCCGTGACAAAGCTCCAGCAACGACCTCCCATCCTCTGTTACCAACACATCTTCCACGGGCCCCCTGGGCGGCACGGATCCGAGCGCCAGCCCTTCAGTCATCTTCGAGGGCAGATCTTTCAGACTGTGCACGGCAATGTCCACTGTCCGGTCGAGCAACGCTACCTCGATAGCCTTGGTGAACACACCCAGACCGCCAATGCTCGCCAGAGAAGAGCTTTGATCGCGGTCGCCTTCTGTTTTTACGATTACTTGTTCGAAGCTGATATCCGGAAAATTCCGTTTCAATTCGGCTTCTACAAATCCGGCCTGCCAAAGTGCAAGTTGGCTGCCGCGCGTTCCAATCCGAATTCGCTCCATGGCTCCCCGATCGATCATTCCTGATCAAGTTCGTATAGATCGCGCATCAATTCGACATTTTGTTGATGGCGTTCTGGATCCGTGGCGGTTTTTTTCAACGTTTTTATATGCTGATGCATCAATTTGTTCATTATGCTCTGCGTGAGGTAGTCGATTTCATCCATGTTATCTTTGGGCAATCGCTTTCTCAATCGATTCATCTCACTGCGCCGAATATGGTCGAAATATCTTCTCAGGCGGTTGATGGTCGAAGATGTGGAATGCGTCGCGATCCACTTTTCGAACTCAACGACATATCGATCGAGGATTTTGAACGACTTTGGCATCTCCTGCTTTCTTTTGTCCAAATTGATTTGTACGATTGCTTGCAAATCGTCGAGATTGTACAAATATATGCCATCAATCTTGTCTACGTCGGGATCGATGTCTCTCGGAATTGCCAGATCGATCAAGAACATCGGAGCGTACCGGCGCGCTTTGCTGATCTCACTCATGAATTCCGCACTCAATACATGGTCCGAACTCGAAGTTGCGGAAATCACAATATCCACGCCATTGAAAGCGGATGAGAGCTCATCGAATCCGTAAGCCTTCCCATTGAATCGACCAGCCAGCTCCCTCGCTTTTTCGAGAGTCCGATTCACTACAGCGATGCTTCCCGCACCTTTCTCCAAAAAGTGCTGGGCGGCAAGCTCCGCTGTCTCACCTGCGCCTATTAGGAGAAGATGTCTGTCGTCGAATGTGTTGAAAATCTTTCTGGCAAGTTCAACCCCTGCAAAGCTGATGGAAACAGCACCGTCAGCCAGGAAGGTGTTCCTTCGTATTTTTTTTTGCGCTTGGAGACCAAAGCTGATAATTTTGTTCAGCAGTGAATCCGTTGTTTTCAGTTCCTTTGCCAGGTTATAAGCATCCTTGACCTGCCCCGTAATTTGCGGCTCTCCGACGACCTGCGCATCCAAGCTGGATATAACGCTGAAAAGGTGGCGAACTGCATCCAAACCAGTTAAAACATAAGCGTACTGCTCGTTGGTGAAATAACCGCTCTTCTTATAACCATCCAACCACCGCTGGATTTCTGGAATAACTGTTTCGTACTCTTCCGCGCTTATATAAACCTCAGTGCGGTTGCATGTGGAAACAACTAGGCAACCGTCGATTTCGAATGCTTTCGACAGAGAGCGTAGGACGGATTCCTGCTCTTTCGCGTCCAGCGCCACCTTTTCTCTGATCTCTATTGGCGCGGTTTTGTGCGAAATCCCAATCAGAGCGATTGGTACGGAGTGATCCAGGTTCAACTCGCTCATTAGTAGAACTTGTGAAATGTTTCAGTCAAAGTAAAGACTATGACTCCACTGGTCATTAAAATCAAAAAACCGGATAGCGAAAGATAAGCCATCCAGCGACCTCTCCATTTCATGGCACGCGCCAGGGCGTAACTAGTAAAGTATGAGAGCCAGATAATATCCGAAATGATCACTTTGGGATCAGCGAACCAGAATGATCCAAGAACTCTACTTGCCTGAACATGTCCCATAAATATGCCGACTCCCAGCAAGATAACTCCGATAGCCACAGACCGGATACTCATCGACTCGAGATAGTCCAAAGGTGGCATTTGGTGATAAATGGCCCCGAACCGCCGCTTTTTCATGTTCTGATGATGGATGATGTACATTAAGGCATAAATCGCGGATAAGGATAACGCTGTGTATCCCATGACCGTTAGCGAGGCATGTATGGCAAATGTCGGGCTGCTCAGCAGCTCGTTGGTCTCGCGCTCCCAAGTGTGGTTGAACGAAGAGATGAGCTGAAGCAAAAAGGCAAATGAAAGAATGAACAATCCCGAGGCCTTATTTTTTATCCCCGACTCGATGAGAAGGTAAATGAACAAAATGGAGAATGCCAAAAAAGAGAGCGCATCGAATGCTGTTGAAAACGGCATCGCTCGCAAGGAAGAGAGGCGAATCGCAATCTCTGCCGCATGAGAGATCAGGAGAGCAATCAAAATAGGAAACGTCTTGTTCTCCAGCTCTTTCTTTTTCCCGAAAAAAATGTTGTAATATATATAAACGGCACAAAGATAGAATACCGGTAGAATATAACTAAGAATTTGGCTCAACTGCTTCACAAGTACTCCCTAGATTCGGCATAAATATTGATAATATAGGAGTTCTTACTCCAATAACAAGATTTCTAAATCTGAGTAGATAAGAAATCCGGGATAGGAATTGTCTAGATAATGCTTCTATAAGCGAATATATATCTTATGCCGAATAATAATCGTATATATTACGGATATCTAATTATTCCTCCAGTTTGATGCCCGCCATTTCTGCCATGACAGCAGCAATATCCTCAGCCAGGTCGTCCAGTTCCTTCCCGCTATACTCGCTAAAATAATTTACCTGGCCCAAGATCTCCAGCGATTCAATGTCAATGACTTTCAGGTAGGCGGACACCGCCGTGACATAAGGAGGCGCAGCCCGATATACCTCCATCACGAAAAAGGCGTTTCCGATGATAATCGCTTCGAGATCATACTGTTCGCGCAATTGCTCGAGCATATTCAAGCTGATGGCAAACGCGCTCTTGAGTTCGCCTGGCTTTTTCGATTCCTCGTCTTCCGGCAGAATCCTGACGGGCAGCTCCTGCAAAGAAAAACCTATGGAAGAGAGCTCCATCGAAATCAGGCCAGTTAGAGTTTCGCTCTCACGCGTGACCATCATTTCGGTTTCCGTGGGAGGAACGATAACCACGTTGTCCTCCCAGCGCTGAACCTTCAGTGTTGCTCTCGCAGAAGGCCACCCGGCCTTATAGCCGCCTATAGATGTGGATAACAGAGGATAGAAAGCGAGCCTCGATGGTATCCGTTCCACATCCCCTGATATGACACTGGTGAGTTTACCCGTTGTTCTGGTGCATCCTGCGGCAGCAAGAAGGAGGGCCAATGGGACCACCATATTGAATAAATGTATACGCACCATTCAAACCTCCCCGGTGAAAAGATGCGATTGATCGACTTGAGGGGTCCACATCGTTAAAGGGCGATTGAGATGCGACGGAACATCGTCTGCTCCAATCGCTCTTACGCGACGCCGCCGAAGATCGGTGGCGCATCCTGTCTCCATAGGCAATAATATATCCAATCGACTTAAAATTCCATTGTATTTCATTTCGGTGATTTCACCCGCTGGTGAAGTTCAACAGATGCCGATTTCCAATCCGCACATTGACCAATCCGGCCCGACGTGCGGACGCTTCCGCATCTTCTGCATGGCGCAGCGACGTGCGGGGTAAATCGCACATATAGAAATCGGGATGAAATGCAAGCAGCGAATATGGAATCTTATTGTTGACCGAAGCAATAAAACCCGCGATCTTCTCTACTTGATCTGCATCTACATACCCTGGAACGAGCAGCGTGCTGGCAACAACAAGAGGCAAATGCGGGCGCTCTGTATACCGCTTTGCGGCTCGCATAAAGTTGTCTTTGGCGCGCCGGTTGGAAACGCTCGTCAGAGCAAGATGCATCTCTTCATCGAATGCCTTCAGATCGAATTTGACGCACCCACCGGTTTTGAACGAATATTTCATTGCGGCATCGAGCAGTTTTGGATGCATCATCCCGTTCGTCTCCCAGCAGATTCGCACGCCTCGTTGAGCGAGGCGCTTGGACGCGGCAAGTGCATGAGCCATCTGCGAGGAGGGATCCCCCCCAAAGAAGCAGACGCAAAATGTTTGAGGATTCGCCTTCGATGCGAGCTCACCCGCGCCGATCGTTTTGCGTTTATACGGGGAGCTTCTTCGAAAATGCCAGTTCTGGCAAAAGAGACAATTTGCGGTGCAGCTTTCGTAAAACACGGCAAGGTTGTGGCGGCCAGGATGCCTGAATCCCTCGCACATCCACTCCCCCACACAGTTCGTCGGAAGAGTATCACGGTACCACGACAGAAGACCACGTTCGGGTGTGCCGGCAAGATGGGTTAATTTGCCGTTGCGGGTTTCACGAAGCCCACAGAAGCCATAACTGCCCTCTCCAATCACACACTCGTTGCTGCACAGCATGCACTTGATGCCGTCGGGATCGCGCGGCGGTCTTCCGGGCAATCCGAAGCCGGCGCGCGAATCGATGTGGTTTGCTTCTAACATCGCGCGCGCTTCGGAAAATCTCGTACGCACGCAGCCAGCACACACTCCCAACGCGCCCGAAGTAGTCGATGACGCTCGATGGCAAATATGGCAGTGTTCTGATCTTGGGATTTTCATGTTGAGAGGCAGCACGATAAGTCCGTCAAGGCCACAGCGATTCCTTTTTTTGAAGCCCCCGGAGAGCTTATATGCCGCGATTCACGATCCTGAGCGATTCTTCATGCACATGGCCATTCGACGTAACCAGACTGCCTCCATAGATCGTGCGCTCACCCGTTAGGGTGGTAGCCTTTCCCCCAGCTTCCTCAACAATTACCTGCACTGCGGCGATATCCCAAGGTCTTACCACTGGATCGATTGCGAGTTCTCCCGCGCCTTCAGCCACCAATGCGTGTTGGTAGAAGTCACCGAATCCGCGGGTTCTTTTTGCCATATTCATTAGAGCCTGGAATCCTTCCGGAGGGCGGATTTCTGCGGTCCCGCCCAGTTCGCCGTGGAAAAGCTGAGCGTGACTGAGATTTTGAATGCCTGCAACCTTGATACGGCGCTGTTTGCAGTACGCCCCGTACCCTCTCGCCGCCCTCCACCGCATTCCAAGAGCGGGAGCTGAAATTAGACCTGCAATTACCTCGTCGCGCTGTACAATGGCGAGCAGGGTGGCAAAAATCGGAATCCCGCGAACGAAGTTTCGCGTTCCGTCAATGGGATCGATTATCAAACGCGAATCACTCGACGCTGGCGTTTCCCCCTGCTCCTCGCCACAAATGCCGAGGCCCGCGTGCTTTTCCCTGGTGAAGCCGCGGGCCATGTCTTCGATCGCACGGTCAGCATCCGTCACAGGGGTCATGTCCGTCTTATCTTCAACTCGAAGCTCATGCGATCGAAAAAATTGCAGAGCGATCCCGTCCGCTCGATCTGCGATCTCCTCGAGAAAATTCAGCCACCGAAGCGGGTCCATCTTCATCCGTCCCATTCCTCCGGCTTCCGAAATCGCACGTTGCAGTCTCCATATATTGAAGCTAGCCGGGGGCTTAGCAATTATCCATGCATGGATTCTACCTAGGAACCGCCTTCGTATTTGAAGGAGACTCTTATCTTCGCGCGGTAGGAATCAATTTTGCCATCTTTGAGCGATATATCCAGCTCGCTTATCTCCGCTACACGAAGATCCCGCAAGCTCGCCGAGGCCAGCTCGACGGCCGCGGCGGCCGCCTTCTCCCACGATTCCTTGCTGGTGCCTACCAGCTCGATCACCTTGTAAACGCTGTCCGCCATTTCACACTCCTTTCCACTGAAAAAATCAATAGCCCAGCGCATTCAACGTAACCAATAGCGTGTATGCGTTCCTGCTTCCACCTCCCGCGAAACCGCCTTCGCTGCCGGTTCCGAAGATAAACTGAAACTCCACACTGTAGTGCGGGCTGAATTCATACCCGGCATTCGCTATGAACCCGAATCCCCCCACCACATTGGCATCATCCGATAGCAAATCTTCTTCAATGGGATCAGCAATAAGAGTTAGACCAAGGCCTCCTCCCAAGAAGAATGAGGGCGCTTTCTCCTCTAAATGATAATTCAAAGCCAGGCCGATCATCGAATGACTCGCCTTTATTGGAATAAATGGCAACGCAAGAGGGGTAATAACCATATACAGGATACCCTTGAACGATTCCTCTCCCGCTGTGTCAAACCAGTCTTCATAAGCCTGCCCCAGCTCGGGAAGCCTGAATATGGACATCTTCTGGAAGTAATAAATCTGAGTTCTGTTATCCGTTGAATACCCAATTCTACAATTGAGCGCGAGCGCGCCCCGTGTTACGTTCCTGGAAGTATGGCCTAAATTTGTACGCACATGAGTCATGCCTGTCCCGATACTCATTCCGAGAATGAAACCCTTTCTCTGGCCGTCCCATGCCATTGCCTCGGGAGGAAAAACAAGCGCGCTGATAATAAAGATAAGGAAGAGTTTTAGAATGGTTGATTTAATTGGCATTTTCTCCCTCTGCTTCCCGGCAGGAAATTGAATTACGGCCCCGTCGCGTTCAACGTCTAACATGCCTGCCATTTTTTTAGAGCGTCTTCAGAGTAACACGCCATAGATGCTCCTTCGCTCGAGCGTTGTCTTCATCTAGCCGAGCCCAGCCTCCATAAAATATAAGCCAGCAAGAAATAGAGAGGAGATTTGTCTGCATCCCTCAGGAAAACGCTTACAACGCCCAGAACGGCTGCCCCAAGCGCCAGCAGTCGGTCCAAGTAACGAATTCCAGGTCTCATTTGGTTTACTCAGCTTGCTTCGATTAGATCAATATGTCATTTTTCCAACCGATTCTAATTAGATCGATTTTCTCGGGGTCCGCTGTACCCAGATGATGGCGCGTGTCGGCAAGAAAAACGTGCTTGGGTGGAGGGCTCAGCGGGCGTTCCTCGCCGAAAAATTGCCTGCGTTTGGCAAGAAGAATACGGACTCCGGTAGAGTCGACTGCCACTGGATCTGATCCTACCAATAAACCCTTGTAGGTCCATACATATTTCGGACTGTAATGATGGGGGCCTAAGCCATGGAACAAAGGAGTCAAGAGCACCAAGATATTGAGACGGGTTTTTCCGCTTACGATCGGGAGTTTCCATATCTTCGCCAGATCCGCACATGAGTCGTCATGGTAGTCACTTGGACTTCTGACAAACATAATATAGTTTTTGATAAGACTCCCTACACCTGACCAATGGTGAGTCCGAAGAGGTCTCGTGTTGATGAGTGCCGTCGCATTGCGAAATCTGGAATCCCCCAACACGCCGCGATCCTTGATTCCGATATGCCCTTCAGAAACGCCCGCATCCATCACCCTTCTTTTGATAGCTTTTTCCAATCCTCTTGGAGTCGCCAGGTAAGACCAAACGTTGGTCTTGATCCCCACCTTGTCATCGGGAGCGATGATCCGCTTCCAGGCTTTGATAGGGTCGTTTTCGCCGAGGAGTGCCATTACCGCTTCATCCAACATCTCCTGGAGAACTTCGTCTCTTTGATTATTGAGATCGTCCAGAACATCCTTGTTCCTGATCAGCACCACTCGCGCCTTCTTTTCTGATTGAGCAAAAAGCTCCTCGGGAGAACCTAGGAAGAGGGCGCCTGCTATGGCCGCCGATGTGCTGCTTTTCAGAAATTCCCTTCTTGTGAGAACCTTCGGTTTCATGCTGTTCGTCCTTCCTGCTCAATCACCTCTCGATACCGCATCCATGAGTTTCAATGCTTCGTCTCTTGTTGGAGCGTTGAAAACAACTATAAGTAGCCTCTTGTTCAACTGACATCCGATCCACGTTCCATCTTCTATTCGAACAACAGCGTCCTCAGTAAGTTCCGGCAAGTAATGCTTCGCAAAATCCTTAAATCCCAGCTTTGCATTTTCTATATTCGCATATTGAACGAGGAGCAATATATGTCGCTTTCCTTTTTTGCCGTATTTAGCTAGAACGGCTTGAGTGTCTTTATCGATGTGAAGTATATTCTCATCGGCAATATAATAGTGCGAGTTCAGCCAAACATAATGACGGAAATACCGGATACTTTCTTCTGCAAGATCTTGCTTTGGAAGGAGTGCCACGATCCCAGGTAGAGGCCCTTCATGCGGAATTGATTCATCGATGCGCTTGGCAAGTTCGAACACCGCTTTCTTGGATTGAGCCGTTTCAGGACTGGCAAGAACAGAGACGTAATAGTTGTTTTTCCAGAAGAGCAAAAGCCCTTCCGTATACTGCGAGCCTTGGCCAAAGGTACTATCCACAGTTTCCCGCGAGTGCGAAAACACACCGAACGCATCCTCGGAAGTGCCCATATCGAAGAGATCCAGTACGATATCCGGCTGCCCCTGTCTCGAATATGTCCGGGTAATGACGCTTTTAAACTGGTAGGACAGATAAAGCTCCGCACCGCCATCAATGTATTCATATAAAGTCTCACGATCATAGGCTTGTTCTTTTTTGGAGAGATGCCAACCATCAACATCAGCGGGCAATAGAACAGCGCTATCAGATCTGGCTTCTTCCATACTCATAGCTCCAGAATTGCATAACAAAAGAATCACTAACGCTGCGGCATATTTATAATTCATCATAGTCATTCATCCCGAGAGATCCAGATCCCTCAGGATTTTCTCCGCACGAATGACTTCCTGCACCGGAACCATAGCCTTTATTTCATTGATGATGTGCCCATCATACTCACCTGACGAACGAAATAACGTGTACTCCGGTCCACCCAAAGATATTTGAGTGGCTTTCCTCGAATACAAGAACGGATGTAGGTGCGCCTGTTCGAGACAATTCGCTGCATGCTGTGCCTGGGCTGCATCGCTTATTCCATATACGCGCGCCATTCCCTGATATATTTCATAGTCGCTATGAGCGGCACACAGGAACAATCCGCTCGTCCAACCACCGCAGATGCTGCAATACCCCGAGCAGCAAATAATGCAGGCACCTTCTGCCGCATCTTTTGGATGATTTGTGCAGAATATCTCCTCTTTGAATGGATACCCGCATTTTGGACAAAAATCATCGGACATGCTAGCCATGCTTTTGCAGTGAGGGCAATTACGCTTGTCTTCCGATGCTTTGTCCGTTTTTTCCATGTTCCAAGCCCTCCGCGAATTATATCCTAACGCGAATCAATCCCCGCATCAAGCGAGATCTGCTTATCATATCATAACAGCGGAGATTTTATCCGATCATCCAGCGAATTCGCAGTAAATAACAAGAGTCTGTATACTACTCGGAATTCAATCATCTTCGATCGATTCCTTCAAGGCTGCGCGTGCAAGCAGTCGTGTAGAATCGAGCGTCGACAAGGGGCAATCAGAAGGATCAACGATTAAAGGAATTTCAGTACACCCCAGCACTACCGCATCACAGCCCCGATCTTTTAGTGCCCGGATGACCTCGTTGAAGTATAATCTCGAGGGTTCGAGAAAAATGCCTTTCACGAGCTCCTTGAAAATGATTTCGTCGATTTTCTCTCGATTATTCTCATCCGGGATCATACATGATATTCCAAACTCCTCCAGCACTTCTGTATATACGGGGCTAACCATGAGATATTTTGTCCCCATCAAACCCAAGCTTCTAAAGCTCTGGCTCGCCGCTTCTCGTGCGACGGCTTTGGCAATATGCAACCACGGAATCGGTGATTCCCGGGAGACGAAACCAAATGCCTGGTGAATTGTGTTGTCGGGTGAAATGGCGAAATCAGCTCCCGCCTTTGCGAGTTTGTTTGCCGAGGACAGCATGATATCTGCGACCGCCCTCCAGTTCCCTGCTCGAATATGCGTCATGTAATCACCAAGTGGATGAGTGTGCATCGTGATCTCGGGATGCATGTGTTCACCCATCAGGTCAGGCGCTTCGGTGCAAATGGTGCGGTAACAGAGAGCGGCTCCCTCCGCGCTACAGGCGATTATTCCAATGTGTTTTGGCATGTCGATCATTTCTGTTGAACACCAACTATCACTCAGAAATCCGAAAACATCACGCGTGCATCACATTGTTAGCGCAGTCATTATATGCTGTGATTTCTATGTCACCTTGTCACCTGCAAAAGAGACAAACATTCCTTGTCTCGGCCTCAACGCCGCATATAGCCCCGATCTTCGTCTTCGAAGTGCATTTCGAACAAGACAGCATCCTCTCCAAATCCACAATTCCTGTAGAATTCTCTGGCTCTGGTATTTCGTCTTTCCGTACTGACTTCGACTTCACAGCACCCAATCTCGCGGCATTTATTCACTGCCTCAAGCAGCAACCGGCGGCCTATTCCTCTGCCACTATACTCCTTTGAAACGACGAGTTCGTCGATCAAGCCTGACAGCTTGCGGTGAACAATCGTTCTTCTAATCGCAACATTGACAAGCCCGGCTACAGAAGTACCGACTCTCGCGACCATGACATGGTGCATTGGATCGTTGATGATCTGGCAAAAATTTTCCGCGGCACATTCCATGCTCACACTTTCTACCTGTTCCACCGCATCCAACAATTCCATGATTAATGGTTGGACGGCTGTCAGATCATGCATCGTTGCTTCAACGATCTCAACATTCTTCAGCAATCCGGTCATCGCTATCCCCTTTTGGCTAACCTTACTGAAAGAAAGCTACAGAACTAGTTCACGATTTAGCACAACTCGACAACCAGGTGGTTGTGTTTACAGATTCTTCGCCAACCGATTCAAGAAATCCCCGAATCCAAGTTGCTTCCAAAAAGCCTGAGATGCTTCATTGGTGGAAGCTACCTGCAGTTCAATTCGCCCGATGCCTCGTTCCTTTAGCCACGACTCCACTCTCTTGAAAAGTAATGTCCCCACGCCCTTCCCGCGGTGACTCTCGGCCACAGCAATATCCTGAATGAATCCAAATTGTTCAATTTCCAATACCGGCGGGTAATCCATTATGGTTGCCATACAGTACCCTATCGGCTTGCCCCCATCCACTGCAACCAAGATCAGCCAATTGGAGCTGTCAATATTTGTCCGAACGAAATCCGCAAAGCGCTCATGCCCATCCTTAGATCGTGTGAAAAAATTATCGAGCCCCCTGTGGAAATCCATGAACTCTCGCCAGAGTTCAGCAAGGATGTCGACATCCTGGGCACTCGCTTCGCGAACTTTAATTTCTGACTCCATCTTACATCCGTTCAGCTCAGAATTGAGTTAGTGCCAGCACTGATTTATTAACCATGGACTCAAGCATGGCTCAACCGATCTTCAAGACCTTTGCCCCTCGAATCTTCCTCTCTTGGAGCTCGATCAACGCCCGGTTCGCTTCTTTCAATTCGTACTCCTGTACCTCGGGTTTGATACGCATGTCGGCGGCCAAGGACAGAAATTCGCTCACATCTTTTCTGCTGACATTGGCTACGCTCTTAATCTCCTTTTCCATCCACAAATGAGTGGCATAATCCAAGTGTAATAGATAATCCTTGTCTATCTCTTCTTTTCGGATTGCATTAATGATCAATCTGCCGCCGGATTCTAGGTTATTTAAAGCGTTCACAATTGGCTTCCATACAGGTGTGGTGTCAATGATGCAATCCAGCTTGTCGGGCGGCTTATCCGATGTATCACCCGCCCAGGAAGCCCCAAGTTCCTTCGAAAATTCCCTTTCCTTTTCGCTCCTTGCAAAAACGTATACTGTCACATTCGGATATCGATGCCTTACCATTTTGAGTACGAGATGAGCCGATGCACCGAATCCAGTCAAGCCGAGTTTTTGCCCATCTTTGAGAGCTGCCAATCTTAGAGATCGATAGCCTATGGCACCAGCACATAACAATGGTGCCGCTTCGGAATCGGAAAACACTTCTGGAATAGGGTAGGCGAAACCTTCCGGTGCGGCCATATACTCCGCATAGCCGCCATTGGCGTCCCTTCCCGTAGCTTTGAAATCCGGACATAGATTTTCATTGCCATTCAAGCAGAATTCGCACTTACCACACGCAGAATAGATCCAGGCAACCCCCACTCTGTCTCCAGCTTTGAAAATATTGGCTTTACTGCCAGTTTTTTCGACTCGGCCAACTACCTGATGACCCAAGACGACAGGTAACTTCGGTGGAGGAGTTCTACCTTCAATTTCATCCAATTCCGTATGACAAACACCGCTTGTCAGAACCCTCACTAAAATCTCATTTTCTTCGACGATTGGATCCGGCAAGATGGCGAATTCCAGCGGAGTTTTGTTCCTCTGGAGGCTGCAGAGTTCATTTAAGATCATGGCTTTCATGATGATGCTTCCTTCCTATGCGGGTATTTGCCATTATTGAAACGCCCATCGTTTCAGACGGCGAGTTCTCGGTGCCTGACCCACTGAACGGTGGAAGATATCTGCTATCTCACCCCCACAGCATCGTCTCGAGATAATCCCTCAGGCGCCCTGCCGTTCTGAATTTTTTGAGAATAAGGTTGTGTTTCAGTCCGCAGCAGATCGCCTTCGCCTCAGGCGAGCACTTGGCATAGTGTTTGGCTCCACCTATTGCATCGTAGAAAATGCGGATCAAATCGAACACATCTTGTTGAATGTTCTCTTGCTTCGGTGCGGCCCATTGGAACATGTCCACGAGTTTCAAATCGAAGCCAAGACCATACCGCCTCACGATTATATTGTCCGTATGAAGATCGCCGTGATATTCGCGCAGGTTGTGGATGCTCTCGATCCCCGAGGCCAGCGAATGCAGCAAGTGCATCCCCTCGAAAACGCTCAATCGCTTCCCCGGTTGCCTTTTCAGGAAATCGCTCAACAGTTCGCCTTCCACATATTCCGACACCAGGAAGGTTACGGGTTGCCGCCTGAAAGTAATCGTCTCTTGCGTTTGGTACTGAATCACAATCGGGGAGTGGCGGAGCTTATGGAGTTTCTTCGCATACCAGATCGCCGTCCGATTCTTGGGATTTCGCTGTGGAAAGAAAAACTTCGCGGCCCGCGTGATTCCGGTCGATAGCTCGCGGATTTCGTAGACTTCGCCTTCCCACCCCGCCCCAATTAGCGAGACGAGTTCGTATTTCCCTGCGAGCTTTCTCCCCGGGAGGAAATCGAAACTGTCAATATAGAGGCGCTTGCCATGTCCTCCAGCCATCGAACCTCCTTTTCATTTCATAATCGTATTACTGACCCTCCAATTCAGCAACCCTTGCTTTCAGCCCATTGATGGTCTGCTGCTGATCTTGGATAGCCCGCACCAATATTGGTATTAGCTCTTCATATTCGATCCCCTTATACGTGATGGAAGCTCGCTCTGGTTCATTGCCTGTGATTCCGCCTTCCTTGCCATGAGGGGCGCGGCGAGCAGTGTTCATCGTCCTGTGGGCGGAGTGCTCACGCCCATATGCTCCATCCCAATTCAAACCGCAATATGCCGTTCACACCGTGTCTCTGCTGCCGAGTCGTTGTCCCGAGGCGGGTACCCGGTCATTTTAGCATTCTAAAAGGATATCACAAGCGAATCTTAATCTACGCTTCCGATCTAACCTCGAAAGGCATTTTCTTCGTTGTTATTATAAGGAGATTAACCATCAGAATCGAGGACTAGCCACCTGAGCAACTATAATCATGGTAAGCAATGAACCTCACGGCCGAATACAAACCGGTCTGGGATCATTTAGCTTCGACGGAATCTACTCCAATCGTCCTGCGCCGTGTCACAGAAGGGGGGATGGCTTATACAATAACGCGCGGCGGAAAACGTTTCACGGCGATCAAGGCACCGTTGGTATTTATCCCTGACGCATGAAGGTTAATTAGCTCTGGCAGATATGAGGAAATAGTGAATGAGCGCTCCTGGAGCGCCAATTCAAGAAGATCGAAGACTCTACCTATACGTCGAGAACCCGCGCTGCATTGTCGTAATCTTCGGGCTTTACATGCATGATGTAGCCGTAGCCGCCCTTCCCATCGGTAACCCCGCTCGATGAGTATACATTGATGTTCTCATCACAGAGTTTTCGGTGGATTTCGACAAGAGCGCCCAACCGATCATCCCCCTGAACGAGGAATGCACGATGAGGACCTGTAAGCACGAAATCCGAATCCTCTGCAAGCCGGACCAGCTTATCGACATTGTCTGGAAAAAGAACGATTTGCGTGCGCTCCGGTCCAACCGGTACCGCTGTAAAAGCGAGAAGATTCACTCCTCCTTCAGCAAGCGAGTTCAATATCCGGCACCCCTCTCCAGGCCTGTCATAAACCGTCGTATAAAAATATTCGACGCTACGAATCTTGGCACTCATTGGTCACTCTCCTTCGTTTCAACCGAGTATGATCAACGAGTCGCTGGAACAACTGCGCGCGGACGGCCGGCGCAGCGTGATTTAGTTGAATCATGTCAGCGTGAAAGGCTAATTATTGTCCCCAGGGATAATGATCCCTTTCCACACAATAGCTTCCCACCTGCGAAGCAGCGCTTTTCGAAATGAATTCGTGCTTCCCTTCCCTAGAAGTGGAATTCTCAGGAGAGCCAAGATCGATTGTGAACTCCAGCTTTTCGTCACCTTCGTATACATAGAGTTCGACGACGACGAGCCTGTACTCTCCGGGCGATAGATTCTCGATTCTGTAGTCGACATCGAAAAGACAGAGACAGGCACACCCCCCACCGCTCAGATCTTCACGTTCCACTACGGTGATCGTACCATTTTCGATCGTGATATCCGCTAAAACCTCGGTGGGACAGCAATTGAACGCTGCATTGATGTGCTTGAGCAGCAGTACGCTGCCTGGGGTGTACTCATATTCGATGCAATCCAGATTGGAAGGCGTTAGGGAATCATCAGCTGTTAGCAGATGGCTCTTGCAGCCGGTATGTCCGATAACCATTCCGGTGGGATTGAGTTCTTCGATATTGGTGCCGGTTGCTCGTTCTTCACTGCATCCATTGAAAAAGAAGATCAATAATATGGGTATCAGCAAGTGAGGGACACTAATTAACCTGTTATTTCGGTATATATTGCCTTTAATGTCCATAAACTCACCTGCACTACAGAGATCTTCTACGTAAAAAATGTAGTCCGATTGATTTCTCTTGTCAATTATTCAAACAGCAAGTTATTTATAGAATGGAAACCAGCCGCTCTCTATTGCAGAAAACCCACCAGAGCTATTCACCTACCGGCGATCAAGAACGCAGCGGGCTCAATGTCTACCGGACTTCCCAAAGGAGGTGAACCATGAAAAGGCTCTTATTACTCGGAGTTGTTGTCTTGTTCATTAGTACGGTTTCATTCGCGCAAGGCGGGCTTATTGGATTGTATATTGATCCGTGGGGCGACGACTGTGACATCGAAGACTGCAAGGTTGAGATCATCAACGTTTACGTTGTCCACAAGTTTGCTCCGAGTCCCTCGGCATGCCAGTTTATGATAGTGTCCAGCGATGGATTCACGGGAGCTTATCTCGGAGAAGAAACTCCTCTCATGAATGGCTGCATGTTTGGTAACTCCCAGCGAGGCATAAGCATAGCCTATGGCGAGTGCGCTTCCACGCCCGTTCATATCCTCACTCTCAGGTACTATTTATATGGCACATCAAAACCTAACAGCTACCTCCAAGTAGTGGGCGATCCCACGAATGTGACTCCAGGCATTTATATCGTGGATTGCACGACTCCGCCCACGCTGATTCCAGCCATTGGCGGCAGGGCTTATATCAACGGTGATGGGACAGTGTCGTGTTCCACCACGCCGGTGGAACCTACATCATGGGGGAGGATCAAGTCCTTGTACAAGTAAGGAGGGCGATTTTCATCATCTGAATGGTAAATGTCGATAGTCGCGGGATCATAATTCCCGACTCTTGATCCCGAACGCAAGAACGGTCCGGTCATCGTCCTGGACAGCGCCGTTTGCAAATTGATCCACATCTTTTATCAAACGTTCAACAAGCTTGCTCGTTTGTTCGTCCCGATCGCGCTGCAGTAATGCCTCCAGCCGCTCCCTTCCGTACTCGGTACCTTCCGCGTCCGTTGCTTCTATGATTCCGTCCGTGGCCATCAAAACTTTATCTCCCTGTTCCAGGACTCGGCAAGCCGGCTCCACGGGGATGTCCTCGAGGACGCCCAGGATCATGGCCGGGGCACCGGTCAGATATTCCGCTGGACTGGATGGATCAGCCGGGATGAGGAGAGGCTCGGGCGAGTGCCCTCCATTCACATAGCAAAGCTCGCCGGTTCGGTGGTCGTACATGCCAACGAAGACGGCCGCAAAGCTGTCCTCTGGAGTCAGAGCATACAAACGCCTGTTCAGCTGGCGCACAAAATCTTCGAGCGGGCTGCTTTCCTCGATCCATCCTTGAAACGCCGCTTTCAACACGGCCGTAATGAACGCCGCGGACATTCCATGGCCGCTGACGTCGGCGAATAGAACGGCTACTTTGTTGGGTTCGACCTCCCTAACGTCAAAATAATCCCCGCCGACTTCGGTTTGTGGGTCAAAAGCGGATGCCCAATCGACTTTTCCGGATAACGGCATATTCGTGATGTCGGGCAGCATTTGCTCCTGAATCGTCCTTGCGCGCGAGAGATCATCTTGAATCCGCTTTGCATAGTTTGTCAGATCTTGATTTGCCTTCCCCAGCCGATACGCCTTCTCCTCGTTGTCGTATTCAAGACTTCCGACGATCATAAAGAAAAGATACACCATTGCAAACAGAGTGGCTGACGCCAGAATCGATAAGCTCAAGAGAATCCATCGACTGCCGTTCGCCAAATAAATCACAAGCGGTATCAAAGCAATCCCTGCAACGAGCAAGGCGTATCGGGGCGCTGACTGGAACAGCGCGCGATGATCCCCAAAGCTTCGATGCCGCTTCTCGAACCAGAGCACCACCCGACTGAACGGTGTGAGACAGTAAGAATAGGAGACGCTTAAACGATTTTCCTTGAGCCATGTGCGCATGCATGATACTTCGACTCCCTCGTCGCTCACCAACTTGCCGACGCTGCCTCCTGCAGCTCGACCTCGATGCCATGCGGTCAAGGCCCTGCGATGGGCATACAAAAATACCACCATATCTTCTATCTGGTTCTCCTCGAGCCGCACTCCCAATTCCAGACACTCTATCTCCATAGACCTGAAAAATGCCCCGGTAAGCAAGAAAGTATCGGGCATCTCAATCTCATCCAAATCGGCACCCCCCACCCGGATTTCATTCTCGATCGTGATTTCGAGCAGAAGTGTGGACAGGCCTTTCTCAGCAGCGAACGGCAGCGCTTGCTTTTCCAACCAACTTGCAAACCGGCGCAACTCCACCGAGAAAGGCGTGAACATCAACCGCCACGCGGCCAGGCGGAGGCGAATCGTTTCGACTAAAGTAGGCCACCAGCCAGAGTAGCCATTTTTGAGGTCAGAAATATCTAAAGGTTTGCTCATTATTTGCCTCATCCTTTTGGAAATTGGTCGGGCGAATTGTCAAATCATTGCAGGCAGCGTTGTTGTATCCGCCGAGAGATCACTTTCGACAACTAAATAAGATATGTCGGATGCAAAATGGTTTCCCAATGAAGAGAAAATTGAAGAGGTGACTGATTAACTTATTATAAAAGTTGAGATTTGGGGGCTTGAATTCTGAGATGCAAAGCTTCGAAGAGCGCCTCATCGGCTTCTTGCTCGGTGCCGTGTGCGGACCTTCGGACCGAGCTTGCAATTCGCTGGGTCAGTGCCTTTCCCAGCTTTCTGCTATGACTCTGGAGAAGCTCTGGAAGTCGCTCGATTCCGCACCTGTTCTCGTTGACATATTGTGCCTCTATGATTCTTGCTGCAACGAAAAGGAGCACGCTTTTGCATGCGATCTCCTGTATATTTCTAAATCCATTGTTGCTGTACCGCACAAAGGGAATGTATAATTCCTCTCCGATTCAATGGCAGCCTCGTGAATCACAGCCATTTGAATTTTATTAATACTAATCGATCCTAGCACGGCCTAGCGTATTGAAAGAGAAAAGGATGGTCAAACAGCAACAATATCATTCTTCGAAACATCGCCGGGCAGCTGCTTACCGCGAGGCGGGACATGCCGTGGTCGCTTGGGATTGTGGGATTCTGCTCGAGCCCTTATCCATTCGCTCGAGAAGACGCCGGGCGAGGCAGAACGTTTGGAATGCACCGCTGGGCTCCATCGATCCCGATTGGATTCGCCGCGCGAGGCCTGATATGCTCATCGAACGACTGGCGATGATATGTCTTGCGGGACCCATCGCCGAGCAACGATTCAGCCCAGGCGCTCCCAGCGAACCGGCTTCCAGGCAAAGAAAGCAAGATGCGGAAGCCCTTCTGAAATTCTTGTATCAGTCAAAAGAACAGCGTTCCCAAAAACGCCGGCGGTTGGAGGCAAAGGTGGAACAATTTCTCAGCCGCAGCAAAAACCGGGAAATCACGGAGCGGCTTGCCGAAGCTTTGTTCAAACACGGCACCCTTTCGGGAGACAAGGCAAGACAAATTATTGAAAAGACAAAATAAAGCACTTCAATTCGCAAGCTTACTTTTGAACAGGATCTGATATGCAGGAGGTAGAGAGATGAAGCGGTTCTTGACGGTTATTTTGATTGGATTTGCATTGGTAGGGTGTGCGTCAAAAGCCAAGATTCAACAAGAGGCTCAGGCTTTCCTCGACGCTTACACCGCGGAATACAAGGCGCTGGCCTACGCGGCGGACAAAGCCGATTGGAAATCCAACACGATGATAATAGAAGGCGACACGACCAATGCCTATGCCACACGGAAGGCAAAAGAAGCTCTTGCCGCTTTCACGGGCAGTTCCGCCAATATCGAGGCCGCACAAGAGTTCCTTGGCCGCCGCAATAAGTTGACACCGCTCCAGGTCCGCCAGCTCGAGAAAATCCTTTACATGGCAGCGAACAATCCGCAAACGGTTCCCGATCTCGTCGAGGCCCGGATCAAAGCCGAAACCGAGCAGACGGAGAAATTGTATGGATTCGATTTCAAGATCAATGGTGCATCCATATCCACGAACGACATCGATCAGATTCTAAAAACAGAAACTCAGCTTCCAAGAAGGCTCGAGGCATGGCGGGCGAGCAAAGAAGTCGGGGCCAGTTTGAAGGATGGTTTGGTGAATCTACAGCGCCTCCGGAATGAAACGGTGCGGGCACTTGGATACAACGACTACTGCTCCTACCAGGTGTCCGATTACGGCATGGAAACCCAAGAACTCCTCGATCTCATGCTGCAGCTCAACCGTGAATTGAGACCTCTTTACCGCGAGATTCATACGTACGCGAGATACGAGCTGGCGAAACGATACGGAGTAGAGGAGGTTCCCGACATGCTCCCTGCACACTGGCTGCCAAACCGGTGGGGGCAGGACTGGACCTCTATGATCACGGTAGAGGGTTTTGATCTCGATGGAGCCCTCCAGGACAAAACAGCAAAATGGTTGCTCGAGCAGGCAGAGCGGTTTTACATAAGCCTGGGGTTTCCCGAGCTGCCGGGGACGTTTTGGGAATGGTCGAGCCTGTATCCGCTGCCGCCGGACGCCGGTTACAAGAAAAACAACCATGCGTCCGCCTGGCACCTCGACCTCGACAAAGACGTCCGCTGTTTGATGAGTGTGGTTCCCAGCTCCGAGTGGTATGAAACGACCCACCACGAGTTGGGGCACATCTATTATTACATGTCGTACAGTAATCCTGATGTGCCCATCCTGCTGCGCCAAGGCGCCAACCGCGCCTTCCATGAAGCCATCGGCAGCTTGCTCGGTCTTGCATCCATGCAGAAGCCCTTCATTGCTCATCTGGGACTGCTTCCTACGGAGGCACAAGCCCACGAGCTACAATCGCTCCTCAAGGAAGCACTCAATTATGTCGTGTTCATCCCCTGGTCGGCCGGTGTCATGACCGAGTTCGAGTACGAGCTGTATGCAAAAGAGCTTCCCAGAGACCAATTCAACAAACGCTGGTGGGAGCTAAAGTCGAAATATCAGGGAATCGTTCCACCTTCACCTCGCGGAGAGGAGCATTGCGACCCGGCTTCAAAAACCCACATCACCGACGATCCGGCCCAATACTACGATTATGCGCTCTCGTACGTTATTCTCTTCCAGCTGCATGACCACATTGCGAGAAACATCCTCCGCCAGGATCCGCACGCTACGAATTATTATGGCGACAAAGAGCTGGGTAAATTCTTGCGTGATCTTCTCTATCCCGGAGGTACTCGAGACTGGCGCGAGCTCCTGCGAGAGACAACAGGAGAAGACCTTAGCGCAAACGCAATGCTCAGGTATTTCGAGCCCTTGATGGCTTATCTCAAGAAAGCGAATGAGGGAAGAAAACACACCCTGCCGGACGTGTAGAATTAGAGGCATACCGTTATTATAGCCTAGAAATGAATTACGAAAAGCTGGAGCGTCTCGATCGCCCCTTGGCTCATTGTCCTCGCGGCGATCGAGGCGCTCGATGCAACGTGCAGTTAACTCTCAGCGCTCCTCCATAGGAATTTTATAATCGTATTCCCGCGGTTTCTGGGCGAGCCGCTCCAAAAGGTATTCGATTGCCTTCTCGAGCTGGACATCCCCGCCTGCATTTTCCATCTCTGGAGGACTCTCCACCAGCATGTCCGGCTCGATACCTTGACTTTCGAGCATCTCACCGGTGCTCAATTCCCATATCCCCGTATGGGCCTTCCGGATCATTCCACCATCGATCAGGACATGAGACCTCACCGCAATAACATAACCTAACGTGGGAATGCCAATCAACGTACCCAATCCTCTCTCCCTTACCGCGCTCGGAAAAACTTCCGCGTCGGAGAACGAATACTCATTGATGAGAACGACAACCTCACCATAGAAACCCTCCTCGGGTCTCTCGATCGTTGACTCCCCCCGCTTTTTTGTTACGTGGTAGGGCCTTCTCTCGAGATAGTCGATAATCCGCTCATCGATATCGCCGCCTCCATTGTAGCGAACGTCGATGATGATCGCATCTTTGTAGCGGAACTTCTCGAACTTTTCCTCGAATTCCCGCCATCCGCTTCGCATCATATTCGGGAGATGCATGTACTTCAAGCGATAGGTCCTCGGAATCGTTTGAAATCCGCGATCTATCTTTTATCTACTTGCCTTCAGCCTGAATACGGCCTGAGCTTTGATTAGCTTTTTAAGGGTGGGCGTATCAGCCACAGTCAAGCCCGTGCGCCTTATCTATTTTAATATTGCACTAAGATCCTACGAAAAGCAAGGATAAGATGTTTCGTAACAATTACTTGGAAAACCGTATTATCCCGAAACCAATGCGCAACGCGAAGGTTTTGTGCGCTTTTTCACAAGAGAGAGTAGTTTTTTATTACCAAGAACTTACCCGTTTCGTCAACTACATTGTAATTGCCGGCAAGATCAACTAAACGAAGACCGGCCGATCACATCGACATTCCGAAAAAATTAGGAGCTGCAACAACTATTTTTCACCATACTTGGTAACCGCAACCGAGTCTAAACAGCGAACCTTATTTGTTTTTAGACAGATCTAGCTGGTGTATACTCAGTCAGCTAGTGGCCATCTCTTATATTGGGTTCCCATGCGTTTTCCTTCGATCAGGGGAGGTAATCTGTGATGCGAAAGCGATGCTTCATAGGAGGCACCGGCATTATCCTGGCATCAAGGCTCTTACTACCACTTTCGGGGATCAACGGATCTACACTCGGCCTGTATCCGTACGACCGCTTCGACGAGCCCGACATCTGCGCCGAATGTCACATCGATATATCGAGTCAGTACTCGCAATCCTTGATGTCGCAATGCTTCACTCATATGTGGGACGAGATCGAGTATTTCGAACTCGCGCTACCACACAGCCAAAAAGAACCAAAGGTTGCCGAAGTGGAAGCAGGTTGCAACGGCTGTCATGCACCGCTCGCTTACCTCGCGGGCGATATCCCTCCCAAGCGCCCGGCGGAAGGGACGCGTGCCAATGAGAGCGTTTCCTGCGACATCTGTCACACGATGACCGGCTTCGAAGGGGATACTCCATTCAACTTCAACTATGCCCACGAGCCGGGGGATACAAAGCAAGGCGTCCGCAAGGGAACGGAAAGCCCCGGCCACTTGATAAAGGTGAATCCGTTCCTAAACACTGCCGAGTTATGCGGCGTCTGCCACAACGAGAAGGATCCATTTGGACAATGGGTGAAAGCGACACATCTCGAGTGGAAGGACGGACCGTATGCAAAGGCCGGCATCACTTGCCAGGACTGTCACCTCCCGGCCGCTCCCGGGAAAAGCGATCCGGAAGATGGCATAGAACATCCGGATGTCCGCCAACACCTCTTTCATGGAGCGCATGATACGGGAAAACTCTTGGGATCAATAGAAGTGCGGATTCACCCAAACATGACAAATGCGGCGCCGGGCGACGAAGTCAAACTCACCGCCGTGGTCATAAACGCAAAAGCGGGCCACATGATCCCGTCGGGATCGGCGGAGGAGCGCGTCGTTTGGATTCATGTCGAAGCGGTGGACGCGGACGGCCGCAGACATCATCTGCCCGTGGATCGAAAAGGCTTCGACGGCGAAGCATTCACCATCGCGTCTTCGACTGAGATGGCTTACCAGGATATCGGTGAGATCCAGGATATTCCTGAATTCCAAGGCCTCAAACGGGACGGTAGCGTTCCGGACGGGGACCGCATCTTTCGACTTCCCTATCTCGACCCACAAGGCCGGATGACGATCGCGCAGTGGAACACGGCAGGCTTCGGCCCGGATTATCGCCTCGCACCGCTGGAGGCCGTAACGGAAGGTTATACGTGGAAACTCTCCGAAGATATGCCTGAAGGACCGGTGATTGTGCGGGCCACGGTGTGGTACTCGCGGCTCATCGATTCGGTTGCGCAGTTCCTAGCAGTGCCCGCCGCTGAATACGAACCGGTAAAGATCAGCGAGCACGCAACGACATTCACGATTGTGCAACACTAGCTTGCATACATCTAAGAGGGGAATGTTGCGCAGCGCGCTATAACTTTAGACGCGCGCGAGGAGGGGTGCTGTGTGATGGGGCTGACGAACCATTGCGCGGAGCGAGCGAGGATCCTCCGCCGAAGGCGGATAGCCGAGCGAAGCGGGCGCAGGTGAGGAAGCCCCATCATGCAGCGACCATGCGAGGACCATGAGCCGAAGGGTGATAGAGGCACGCCACCTGGATAGCTTCAGATCATCGTGAAGGCGTGACTGCCCAGGACGGCTGCTGATCATACGTTGAATCTCACATGCAGAATATCGCCGTCTTCTACAGTATAGTCCCGCCCTTTGACGTAGTGCTTGCCTTCGCTCTTTGCTTTCTCCTCGCTGCCCAGGCGCACGAGGTCTTCGAACTTCGTTACTTCGGCCCGGATGAAACCCCTTTCGAGATCGCTGTGAATCGTGCCCGCCGCGCGGAGAGCCGTCGAACCTTTTGGAACGAACCACTGCCGGAGCTCCCCACCAGTTACGGTGAAAAACGATACCAGCCCGAGCGCCTCGATGCAGGCTCGAGTGAGCGTGTGAAGAGCGGGATGATCGATTCCCATTTCCTTCATGAATGCGACGCGTTCTTCCTCGGACTCGAGAGAAGCAATTTCCAGCTCCGCTTTAGCGGGGACTCTAACAAAGAAAATATTGAGTGCTTCATACCGTTCTTTGAGGCCAGGCAGTATGCTGTCGTCCCCGAGCTGATCATCGGAGACGTTCAAGACTACGATTAACTGTTTTCTAGTTAGCAGAGGGTAACTCGCAAGGACCTTTTCGTCATCACGTGATAGCGAAAAGAGCCTCAGCGGTTGTTCGTCTTCGAGGTGTGTTTTGAGGCCCTCGAGCAGTTCCCGTTCTCCGACGGCGGCTTCGTCCTTCATCTTTTTCAACTTGCTCTTTATCCGTTCTAGACGCTTCTCGATGAACAACAAGTCGTGGAGAATCAGTTCTGAGTTGACGAACTCGATATCCCTCTGGTGGTTTACCGAGCCCGACGTGTGATAAATCGCATCATCCTCGAAAACCCGCACTACATGGCAAAGCGCGTCAGCATCAACCATTTCATCGAAAAGATCGCTCTCTGAAATGTTTCGGGCTTCGATTCTGGGGAGCAGGGTGAATTCGATTCTCGCCCGCGTATGCTTCCGTGGAGAATAAATTGAGAGTAGCGTATCGAACCGGGGATCTTGAACCTCGGCCATCCCCCTGATCGACTTCATTGGGTCGTGCCGCTTTTCCAGAGCGCCACTTCCCGCGAGCAGCTGGAAAAGCGTCTTTTTCCCGGTCTGCGGCAGGCCGATGATACCGATGTCCATGGGTCCACCATTTCGGATCGAACGAACGCCGCCTTATGGGCAAAATCGGATTTCGATCGTCGGTCGGGGAGGTTCGCTGCTAGATCAATGTGGCTACACGTCTTCGATCTCAATATAAACGTCGTCTCCCTCTATGGAGATGGGGTAAGACGCCACGTGCGTCATGGCTGGAGGCGACAGTACCTCTCCCGTTCGAACATCGAAGGCAGCGCCGTGCAGCGGGCACATGACTTCGCAGGTTTCAGGATCGAACTCCCCTTCTGACAGAAGAGCTTCCTCGTGAGAGCAGGTATCCGAGATTGCGTGAAGCTGCCCGCCGACGTTCGCAATGAGCACCATCTCGCCCTCTATCTCAAATCCCTGAATCGTGTCCTCAGGAATATCGGTTTTCTGGCACACTTTGATTTTCACAATGTTTACTCCTTGTACAGTGTCCGCAAGCGCTTGAACCGCTACCTTGCGCAACCATTCGCATACAATGAGCAGATCAACTTTCTTTCAAAGCAGCAATCAGCTCGAGCACTGCTTTCTTACCGTCACCGAACATCATTAACGTGTTATCTGCTGCGAACAGTGGATTGGGGATGCCGGCAAAACCCGGACTCAGGCTCCGCTTCACAACAACCACCGTCCGCGCTTTATCCACGTCGATGATCGGCATGCCGGCAATGGGACTCGAGGGATCGGTACGCGCTACGGGATTGACGACGTCGTTTGCACCGATCACCATGGCCACATCCACCTGTGCCATGGTTGGATTGATGTCGTCCATTTCCTTTAGCTTGTCATATTCGACGTTCGCTTCGGCGAGCAGCACATTCATGTGTCCCGGCATTCGCCCGGCCACCGGGTGGATCGCATACTCCACCTCGCACTCTCTCGACTCGAGGAGATTCGCGAGATCGCGGACGGCATGCTGCGCCTGTGCGACAGCCATTCCGTAGCCCGGCACGATCACGGCGCGTCGCGCCGTATCGAACAGCATCGCCACTTCTTCGGGGCTCGCGGATTTAACCTTCCCCGCGTACACCTCATCGGCCGTTGCCGTTGCCTCGGTCGGGCCGAGCGTTCCAAACAGGACGTTCGACAGCGACCGGTTCATCGCCTTGCACATGATGCTGGTGAGGATGAGACCGGAGGCACCGACCAGTGAACCAGCGATGATCAGCACGTTGTTCGACAGGACGAAGCCGGTTGATGCTGCGGCAAGACCCGAATAGGAATTCAATAGAGCAATCACAACCGGCATGTCAGCCCCGCCGATGGGGATCGTCAACAAGATACCAAGGATCGATCCGACACCGACCAGCACCCAGTACGCAGTGACGAATGTCGGATTCAACACGATCCACACGCCCAGAGCGACCGCGATTGCTCCGAGAACGGCATTCAGTACATGCTGGCCGGGAAAATGAATGGCATTCCCGCTGATCACTTCCTGCAGTTTTCCAAACGCAACGAGACTTCCCCAGAATGTCACGGCGCCGATAATTCCCGAGGTGACCGTCGCGATGGTGAGCTGGAGGTTGTCCACGTCCCCGAGAAGCCCCGCCTCGATGAGTGCTGCTCCCGCAACGAGCACGGAGGCCCCACCTCCGAATCCGTTGAAAAGCGCTACCAGCTGAGGCATGGCCGTCATTTGAATCCTGACTGCGAGAACGGCACCAATGGCCGCCCCGACGACCAACCCCGCAATGATCATATCGAAGCTGATGATTCGCCTGTCGATCAGGGTCACTATGATGGCGAGCAGCATTCCGAGAGCACCGAGGAGATTCCCGCGCACCGCTGTCCTTGGATGCGCGAGACCTTTCAGGCCGAAGATGAAAAGAACGGAAGCAAGAAGATAAGTGATATTAATAATGGCTACCTGCATCTTCAGTTCCTTTGAACATCAAAATGATTTCCCGCCTTGTTTCGAAACTCGTTCGCGGGTGGGTCGATCAATCTTTTTTCCTGAACATTTGAAGCATGCGGTTGGTGACGAGAAATCCACCCACGACGTTTATCGCGGCAAACACAACAGCGCAGAAACCGAGTATAGTGGTCAGCGTAGTCTGCTGCGAACCGGCTGATATGAGCGCTCCAATCAGCGTTATACCTGAAATCGCATTGGAACCCGACATCAACGGCGTATGGAGCGTAGGTGGGACCTTTGTGATCACTTCAAAGCCGACAAAGATTGCCAGCACAAAAATCGTTAGCACGCCAACAAATACTTCCACTACGACTGCCTCCCTTCGGATGATTCGGCAGGGCTCAAGCCCAGAAGCTCCCGAACATGCGGATTCACCACATCGCCATCCCGAGTCACCAGGGTATCGCGTATGATTTCATCCTCCATGTTGAGGTTGAGGGCTCCATCCTTGATCATGTTCAACAGGAATGTCGTTATGTTCCTTGCGTACATTTGACTCGAATGATAGGGCACAGTGGAGGGCAAATTAACGGGACCGAGTATCGTGACTCCATGAACTTCAACCTTTTCGCCAGCTCTCGTCAATTCGCAGTTGCCTCCTCGTTCGGCGGCGAGATCGAGAATGACCGAGCCAGGGGCCATTCCCTTCACCATTTCCTCCGTAAGGAGCACCGGGGCTTTTTTACCCGGCACGGCCGCTGTCGTAATCACCACATCGTTGTCGGCAACGATGCGCGTCATCATCTCCCGCTGTTTCTTGTAGAACTCCTCTCCCATCGCCTTGGCGTAACCGCCTTTGTCCTCGGCATCACTTGTCTCGAGCTCGAGTTCGATGAACTTGGCCCCCAAACTTTCCACTTGTTCCTTCACCGCGGGACGAACGTCATATGAGCTTACCACTGCACCGAGGCGTTTGGCCGTTGCAATGGCTTGAAGACCTGCCACACCTGCGCCAACGATAAAAGCGCGCGCCGGGGCAATGGTTCCCGCGGCCGTCATGAACATCGGGAATATCCGCGGCAACTCCGCTGAAGCGAGGAGCACCGCCTTGTAGCCAGCCACGGTAGCCATCGACGACAGGGCATCCATGGTCTGGGCCCTTGTGATCCTCGGCAATAGCTCCATTGAGAAATGGATGACTCCGCGCTCGGCAAGCTCCTTGTTGAGGGTGGGCTCGGAAAGGGGTTCGGAAAAACCGATGATGACCTGTCCCGAACGCATTCGGATCAGGTCCGCGCGACCGGCTTCCGGATTGGCACCGAGCGCGCGCACCTGGAGGATCACATCAGCGAGCGAGAACAGCTCGTCCCGCGTCGCAGCGATCCGTGCACCCTTTTCCTCGTAATCGCTATCGAGAAATCCCGCGCCGATACCCGCACTTTTCTCGATCAGGACATCGATGTCCTTCTTGATGAGTCCTGGAATGACGGCTGGAACGAGCGCGACGCGCCGCTCATTCGGAAATGTCTCCTCAGGAACTCCGACAACCAAATGCTTCTCGACCGCTGTCATGGCAACGCGTGACCCCCTTTCCGCAAAGCGTTCAACGATGCTTTAGAAATGCCGCCGCAAGGCGTTTTGGACGCAGTCTCCTGACGGATGCGATATGGATGCGCTGTTGTGAAAATGTCTCGAATTAGTCTACGTAAGATAACACGGGCCGAGATATCTCAAAAGGAGAATTTTTAGAAAATTTCTACCTGCAGCGGAGGATCTTCGTAGAGCAATTGCGTGATAGAAACGACGATCCACTGCGCGAAACGAGGGAGGAATGCTGCATGACGCGTGTGACGAACCATTGCGCGGAAGCTTGCGGGAAGGCTCCTTCGGCGTGAGCAACCTTTACGTGGAACGAGGGAGGAGTGCTGCGTGATGAGGCTGATGAACCATTGCGCGGAGCGAGCGGGAAGCCTCCGTGGGGGGTAACGAACCGTTACGCGGAGCGAGCGAGGATCCTCCGCCGAAAGCGGATAGCCGAGCGAAAAGGCAGCCCAGACCTAGCAAATCCGCGGGAGCTGCTCGCCGCTCAAGCGATCCAGGATTCGATGGGTTCCGATCCGGCTCTTCAACCGAAGCGCACCGGGTGTGTCCTCGGTAACTTTGCCAATAATGGAAGCGCTCTCGCCCAGCGGATGGGATCTCATCCGTTCCAACGTTCTTTCGGCTTCATTTGGTGGAACAAATGCAACAAATCGGCCCTCATTCGCCACGTACAGAGGATCGAAGCCCAGAATCTCGCATGCGCCTTGCACATCTTCCCTCACTGGAATGGCGCGTTCCTCGAGGGTGATGCCGATTCCGCCCACCTCAGCGATCTCGACAAGTGCGCTCACGAGTCCGCCGCGCGTGAGGTCGCGCATGCAATGAATATCGATCCCTGCTTCGATGAGATTCATGACGATGTCTACGAGAGGTGCCGAATCACTTTCGATCGTCGACTCAAAGGAAAGATTTTCGCGAACGGCCATGATTGCGATGCCATGTCGCCCTACATCCCCGTTGAGAAGAAGCACATCACCGGGGCGAACGGAGGATGGTGTGAGCACGAGGTCATGGGGAACCACGCCGATGCCTGCCGTATTGATAAAAATTGCATCTCCTTTGCCTCGATCCACCACTTTCGTATCTCCCGTGACCAGCTCGACTCCAGCCTCCCTGGCCGCCGCATCCATCGAGCGGACCACACGCCACAGCGTTTCCATAGGGAGGCCTTCTTCTAGGATGAATCCAGCGCTCAAAAATTTCGCACGCGCACCGCACATTGCCAGATCGTTCACGGTGCCGTGGACGGCAAGCGAACCAATGTCGCCGCCCGGGAAGAACAGAGGGTGAACCACGTAGGAGTCCGTAGTGAATGCAATGCAGTGCGTCCCCGGTAGTATGACCGCGCCGTCGTGGCGCTCATCGAGATGCTGGTTCTTGAATGTCGAGATAAACATCCTTTCGATCAACTGGCTCATTAGAGTGCCACCGCCACCGTGTGCAAGCAGGATGTTTGGATAGTCGGATATCGGGAACGGGCAGCTCAGAGAAAATTCCTCGGGCTCCTTCATGCGACATCACCCCCGGAATTCGATTTTTCATCTGGATTTGAGTTGAAGTCCGAAGAACCACCGGTCGTCGATTTCCTTTCGGACTGCCGGCTGCGATACCGGTAGTACGCCGCGCAGGCTCCTTCGCTGGATACCATCGTTGCGCCAAGCGGGTGTTCGGGTGTGCACCGGTTCCCGAAAGCGGGACACTGATTCGGCTTGAGTACTCCCTGGAGCACAAGACCACTGTGACATTCCTGAGGTTCTTCGATGTCTCTTCGAGTGAGATCGAACTGCAATTCGGCATCGTATTTCGCATACCGCCGTTTGAGACCGAAACCGCTTCTGGGGATTTCCCCGACACCCCGCCATTTCCGTGGCCGAACCTCGAAGATCTCTTGAATGATTCGCTGGGCTTCCCTGTTTCCCTCTCTCCGAACGGATCGGGTGTACTGATTCTCCACCTCGGCGCGCCCCTCCTCGAGCTGTTTCACCGCCATATAGAGTCCCTGGAGGATATCCAGAGGCTCGAATGCCGTTACAACGATAGGCACGTTGTATCGCAGTGCGATCGGTTCGTATTCGGTGTATCCCATCACGGTGCACACATGGCCGGCTGCGAGAAATGCTTGCACGCGATTTTTCGGCGACGCAAGGATCGCCTCGATCGCCGGGGGTACGAGGACGTGCGACACGAGGAGCGAGAAATTGTCGATACCTTTTTGGTGCGCAATATAGACGGCCATTGCATTGGCCGGTGCAGTCGTCTCGAACCCCACGGCAAAAAACACCACCTTACGATCGGGATTCTCTTCGGCGAGCCGCACCGCATCCAACGGCGAATAAACGATGCGCACATCGCCCCCTTTTGATTTAATCCCGAGTAGATCAGTATCCGCTCCCGGTACCCGAAGCATATCGCCGAACGAACAGAAGATCACCTCTGGAATAGAGGCGATCTCAATGGCTTTTTCAATGAGTTCGAGTGGCGTCACGCAAACGGGGCAGCCGGGACCATGAACCAGCGTAATGCTGGGGGGAAGAAGCTCGTCGATACCGAACTTCACGATTGTGTGAGTTTGACCACCGCAGATCTCCATGATGGTCCAGGGCTTTGTGGTGATAAGAGCAATTGCGTGGGCGAATTTCCGGGCAGCTGCTTCATCCCGGTATTCATCAACGTATTTCATCGTTTCTCCGGCTTGCCCGTCTCATTTATTTCCGGGTTCAGCTCCATTGTCGTACATCCCTTCCGAGGTTCTCCCTATCTCATCCATCTCCTCGAGGTAAGAAAAGACTTCCATAGCCTCCTTCTCGTCCAGCCGGCTGATTGCAAAACCGACATGTACGATAACATAGTCGCCAACTCGCACTTCCGGCACATAGGCGAGGTTCACCTTTTTTACGATGCCGCCAAAACTCACCCGGGCCGTCCTCAAAATCGGGTCGCTGCCATGGATTTCCAATACTTTTCCGGGCACGGCAAGACACATATCCACTACCTTTCTTTCGAGAGAACGCGGGCCGCAGCTGCGATCTGTCCAAGAGCGATGCCTCCATCGTTCGGCGGCACGCGTTGATGCCAGTATGGATGAAAACCCCTCTCTTTCAACATCACAATTGCTTTTTCGGCAAGATAGCGATTCTGAAAACACCCGCCAGAAAGAACCACGCGCTCTTCTCCAACCAGGATCGCGACATCCACGATGATGGTCACAAGCGAGTTGTGAAATTTCGCCGCTATCGTACCTGCAGAACCGCCGGCCGCCAAATCCTCCAGAATTCCGGACACAATCGGAGACCAGTCTATCACACGGTTGGTCCGTGAGGAGTCCTTCGTGCTCGCCTCATCAAGGATCTCGAATGGATAGCTCTCGGTGGTTCCACCGCCCTCTGCGCAAAACTCGAGTGCCATCGCTGCTTGCCCCTCGAATCGGGTAACGAAATGAAGCCCTAGTAATGCAGCAACGCCGTCAAAAAGACGCCCTGCGCTCGAAGTGAGCGGCGTATGGATATTATGCTGTAGCATTGCGAGAAGGATACCTTTTTCACGAGATGAAAAGCTCTCAAATGGCTTGATCCCATCCCGGTCGAACAGTTTTTCACCGAACATCTCATATAGAAGCCCGACCGCCGAACGTCTCGGCTCTTTGATTGCTTGATCACCACCGGGGAGTTGGAACACTCGAAAGCATGCCTCGCGGCTGAATCCACTCTCGGTGATCTTCAAGAACTCACCACCCCACACCGTACCGTCCATCCCGTAACCGGTGCCATCCCACGAAACGCCTAGCGCACTCCCATGAATCCCATTTTCCGCCATGCAAGACAGAATATGCGCGTAATGGTGTTGTACTCGAACCACATTCACATCGAGCTTTTCGGCGAAACGTGTCGAGACATAGTCGGGATGCGCGTCGCACGCGACTGCTCCCGGTTCGATCGAATAGAGATCCTCGAGATCCGAAATCACACGGCGAAATGCGTTGAAAGATTCTGATGTCTCGAGGTCTCCAATGTGCTGGCTGATCCACACGTCATTTCCGCGCCCAAGTGCAACCGTATTTTTCAAATGGGCACCGACAGAGAGGACGACCGGCGCCTTGGATTCGATCATGACCGGAAGGGGCGCGTATCCGCGGGCCCGTCTGAGCACGAGTTCCCTCCCGGCAACAATCCGCGCCACCGAATCATCTACATGGCGGACGATGGGGCGATCATGAACGAGGAACCAATCGGCAACGCCGCCCAATCGATCCAGCGCTTCCCCATCATCGATGCAGATTGGCTCCTCCGACCGGTTACCGCTAGTTGCAACAACCGGGCAGTCGAGATCTGTCATCAACAAGTGATGAAGCGGCGTATACGGCAGCATCGCTCCAAGGTAGGGATTCCGCGGTGCCACCTCCTCGCTGACTGCACCCGCGCCTGACGCTCCGGGATGTATCCGTTTGAGAAGAACAATCGGGGATTCCGGTGATTGGAGGAGCCGCTCTTCGAGGGCAGATACTTCGCAGTGTTCTCTTATCGCCCGAAGCGTTGGAAACATGAGCGCGAACGGTTTTTCCTCCCTGAGCTTCCGTTCCCTCAACCGTCGAACAGCGTCTCGCCGCCTCGCATCAACGAGCAGTTGATAGCCCCCGACGCCTTTGAGCGCAACAATCGCCCCCCCGTGGATGGCCCGCGCTGCCTCGTCAAGTGCGGCATCCCCTTTGGCGATGGGAATCCCTTTCGGATCCCACAGTTCCAGGTGCGGCCCGCAATCCGGACAGGCATTCGGCTGAGCGTGAAACCGGCGGTCCATGGGATTCTCGTATTCAGCCCGGCAGGACTCGCACATTTCGAACCGCTTCATTGTCGTCCGCTGCCGGTCATACGGAAGCGCTTCTATAATGCTGAACCGCGGTCCGCAGTGCGTGCAGTTGGTGAACGGATATCGGTAGCGCCTGTTGTTGGGATCGAATACCTCCCGAAGACATTCTTTGCAGGTAGAGATATCCGGCAGGACCAGCGCCGTTTTCTCCCCCTTGTCCTCGCTTTTTCTTATCTCGAAATCTCTGTACCCGATAGGATCGAGAAAGATCGGCTCGATGCTTTGGATGAATGCATTCGGCGGTACATCCGATTGAACCGAAAGAAGGAACTGCTTCAAGCGTTCGTCGCTGCCCTCGACTTCGATCAAAACGCCGTGCGGCGTATTCACCACCCAACCATTGAGCGCCATTTCAGAAGCGAGCCTGTATATAAATGGACGGAATCCCACGCCCTGAACGGCGCCACGGATCACGACTCGAAGGCGTTCCTGCTCGGTGATTTCCTTGTCTTTATCCGAACTCTTCACCAACTTCATCTCCTGCTATTGTAAGCGGTGATTCAACCCATGCATGATCTCCCTGAGCTCGCGCTATAACATCAATCTTGGATCCAAAAATGCTGCAATTGATCTCACGCAGATCATTGGGTGGGACACCACCACCGATTGCCGGATCTCGCGCAGCCTGCCGCATCAAGATACGTAATTGTTGGTAATTTAACCTGTTAAGCACTCCCCGGTCAAGGCGTGGTATCGTCCATGGCTGAAGTCGGCTGCATCCGTGCACCGTTTCACAGCAACATCTTCTCTATAGTATAAATAAGCCGGTATACCTACATAGAAAGCCCAAAGCAGTCTTAAAATCTCAAACATCTCCATTCTCTCGTCGAAAATCCTTGTCTTCGCGAAATGTTTCGTGATAATGGTTGCACCAGATCGAATGCGTAACTCCTTAAGTAATAAGACCAGTAGAGTTTGATCGGCCGCAAAGGGCATTGACAATCGCTCCTCGCTCTGCCATATTTGAGTTGTGAAAGTTTTCACATATTGATCCCCTCTGTCTCCTCAGCGTTTATCGCTGCAACCAATTCAGCGCTGGGAGGGTACGAATGGAAGATAAGCACCTGACTTCTCTGGAAGCTCTGGGGATTGCCATTCGTTCCGAGATCGATGCGCAAGCTCTTTACACCGAACTTGCCGCCCGCACGGACTCCGATCCCATCAAACAGAGAATCCAACAGCTTGCCAAAGAAGAAAAACAGCACGAAGAACTGCTTAAAGAACTTTACCAAAAAACTTTCCCAGACGTACCGCTCAAATTGCCGCCATCCGTACTCCCTTCCAAAATGAGCACCAAAGAGAAGCGGGCAAAGATGTCTCCGCTGGATGTGATCAGCTTCGCGATGGAACAGGAACGGCATTCCCGGGAGTTTTACCTGGATGCAGCAAACAAGACGAACGAACCATCGGGCGTCAGGCTCTTACGGTTCCTAGCGGATATGGAGTACACACACGAAATGAGATTGAAAGCGGAGTATGAAATGTTAATCCGCTACCCGAACTACTTCGACTCAGGTGTCGAACCTTGGAAACCTGAACAGCGGATGAGGAAGAAGTAGGGCTCTTTCCAGACAACTTGAATTGAAGAGGTACGGATGATGGAAGGTGACCGAGTAGCGTTCAAGCTCTCCACGCCGGGAGTCTTACCCAAATCAGAGCGAAAGCTCAGAGAAGAGTTTCTCTCCCAGCTCGAGCTCGTCCCAGGTGGAGAAAAAATCAAATCGTGCATCCAGTGCGGAACCTGCACAGGGTCCTGTCCCGTGAGCTACGTGATGGACATTTCTCCAAGGGAGGTTATAGCCCGTTTCAGGATCGGCGATATCGAATCGATCTTGAAATCTCGAACCATTTGGGTTTGCGCTTCCTGCTACGCTTGCACCACCCGCTGCCCCTCGGGAATCCGGATAACGGACATCCTGTATGCGATGAAAAGAACGGCTATTGAGGAAGGCATTTTTCCCTCCCGCTTCCCGGTCTACACGATGTCCGAAGGCTTCGTGAAAAACGTGAATCGATATGGCAGAAACCATGAGATGGGACTTCTCGTGAGCTTTTACTTGCGGACCTCACCGTTGAAGCTCCTGAAAATGCTGCCCCTTGGTTGGCGGCTTTTCAAGCGGAAGCGGATTTCTTTCACTCCTATGAAAATCAAACGGTTGGATCAAATAAAGAGCATCGTCGCAAAGGCCGAATCCCAAGTAATGCCCTCAGAAAAAGCTTCTATCATGGTTGCCTCCACAGTCGGCTACGGATCTACGACAGAAGTGAAGCAACGAGCCGCAGGCGCAGCCCAAGGAGGTGCGAAATGAAGTACCTTTATTATCCTGGGTGCAGCCTGGAGTCAACGGGCAAGCCATACGACGTTTCCGTCCGAACCGTTTTCAAGCTCTTGGGTTTCGAACTCGAAGAAATAGCAGATTGGAACTGCTGCGGGGCGACGGCTTACATGTCGGTTAAGGAAACAGTTGCGCTTTCGATTTCTGCCCGCGTCCTGGCGTTGGCCGAAAAAATCGGAGGCGAAATCATCGCGCCTTGCTCCTCGTGCTATACGATATTGTCAAAAACGAACCGCGATCTCAAAGCCAATCCCGAGTTGGAAGAGCTGGTAAAGGAAGCACTCGATGCAGGAGGTCTGACGTACAACGGCACCGTCAGTGTGCGTCATCCACTCGACGTTCTCGTAAACGATATCGGAATCGAGTTGATCACAGCAAAAGCTGTTCGATCGCTCCATGGATTGAAGACTGCCAACTACTATGGATGCCAGCTGGTAAGACCTGAGAAGGGATTCGACGATCGGGAGTTTCCCACGTCGATGGACAACCTATTCGCAAGCCTCGGCGCGGAGAATGTTTACTTCCCTGCGAAAGTTCGCTGCTGCGGTGGAATGCTCATGACAACCTTCACCGAAGTCGGCCTGAAGCTCAATCATGACATCCTCCAGAGAGCCAAAGAGAACGCTGCGGACGTGATTCTCACCACGTGCCCAATGTGCCACATCAACCTTGAAGGATATCAGTCGGAGATCAACAAGAAATTCCATACCAACTTCAATATGCCTATAGTGTACTTCACACAACTCCTCGGATGGGCACTGGGGGCAGGAATGGAAGAAGTGGGAATGGAGCTCAACCTGATTCCTATCGAACACCGTGTAGTGGGAGGGGTGGTGACACGATGAACAATCGAATTGGTGTGTTTATCTGTCACTGTGGGGTCAATATATCGACAACTGTGGATGTTGAGGAAGTCACAGAGTTCGCTTCCAAGCAACCGAATGTCGTTGTGGCGCGGAACTACAAGTTCATGTGCTCGGAACCCGGTCAAGCGATGATCCAGAAGGACATAGGGGAAAACCACCTGGATGCCGTCGTTGTGGCCGCCTGTTCTCCCCAGATGCACGAACTAACCTTCCGCAACGCATGCGAGGAAGGCGGGATCAATCGATACCTCTTCCAGATGTCGAACATCCGCGAGCACTGCTCGTGGATTCATGACAAGAAAACCGCTGCTACGCAGAAAGCTGAAGCTCTCGTTAACGCGGCGATCCGCAGAGTCGCGTGGCACGAGCCACTCGAACCCACTTTCTCCGAGGTCAATCCGGCTACACTCATCGTTGGGGCCGGAATTGCCGGCATACAAGCTGCGCTCGAAATCGCGGAATCCGGCAATCCGGTATACCTCGTTGAAAAAGAGTCAACAATAGGCGGGAAAATGGCGAAATTCGATAAAACGTTCCCGACGCTGGATTGCGCCGCGTGTATCCTCACGCCGAAGATGGTCTCCATCAGTCACCGCAAGAATATCCACCTTATGACAATGGCCCATGTGGAGAAGGTTGACGGATTCATCGGGAACTTCAAAGTGACTGTTAGAAAAAAGGCCCGCTATGTAAACGAAAAATGCACCTCTTGCAATGACTGCGTGGATGTCTGCCCTGTGAAAGTTCCGCATTATTTCGATGAATACCATTCCGAACGAACTGCAATCCACAAGGCGTTTCCACAAGCGGTTCCCAATACGTACGTGATCGACAAACAAGAGAAACCTCCATGTATCGAGGCATGTCCCATTCGGCAGGAGGCAGCTGGTTATGTGGCGCTCATTCGAGAAAGGCGGTTCAAAGAGGCGGCCGAGCTCATCCGGCTGAGGAATCCGCTGCCCGTTGTTTGTGGGAGGGTTTGCTACCACCCGTGCGAGACCGAATGCAATCGCGATTATGTCGAAAAACCTATAGCCATCCAGTATCTCAAGCGATTTGCTCTCGATTGGGCACGAGAACAAGGCGAGAGTATCGAACCGCCCAAGATTGAACGCCGTGCAGAAAAGGTTGCGGTCATCGGTTCCGGACCTGCCGGTTTGACCTGTGCGCACGACTTGGCGGCGAAAGGCTACGATGTCGCTGTCTTCGAAAAGCTCTCTGAACTTGGAGGGATGCTCCGGGTAGGAATCCCTGCATATCGGCTCCCCCGTCATCTCCTCAAGGAAGAGCTCGATTATTTGAAGAAGCTCGGCATCACGTTCAAGATGAACGCTGAGTTTGGGAAAAAGATAACGATCAACAGGTTGAAGGAGGAAGGTTACCAGGCGATTTTCCTGGCCGCTGGTGCACACGCGGGTGTGACACTCGATATCCTGGGAGAAGGCAGCGAAGGTGTCATCTCCGGCGTTGACTATCTTAGAAGAGTGAACCTCGGGATAGAGAGTCATACAGGCAGGAATGTGGCTGTCATCGGAGGTGGAAACACGGCCATGGATGCAGCCCGGACAGCGCTCCGTGAAGGTGCTGAAAAGGTAACGATTCTTTATCGCCGGACACGTGCCGAAATGCCAGCCGCGCCTCATGAAGTCGACGATGCCGAGGAAGAGGGAATCCGCATTCACTATCTAATTGCTCCAACAGCGATTGCCCGAGGGCCCGATGGGAAACTGGATGTGACGTGCATCAACATAGAGCTGGGCGAACCGGACGCTTCCGGAAGGCGGCGACCCATTCCGATCAAGGGTTCGGAGCATGTCCTCGAATTCGATATGGTCATCCCGGCGATCAGCCAGAATCCAGATCCGAAGCTGTTCTCCAATGGAGGGGATCAGCTCAAGAAAAGTAGATGGGGGACAATAGAAGTCGACGAGGAAAGCCTCAAGACCAACATCGATGGCGTGTTCTCAGGAGGAGACGTCGTACTCGGGCCGTCTACCGTGATCGCTTCGATGGGCGCTGGCAGACGCGCCGCCGAGTCCATTGACAAATGCATCAATGGGCAACCTCTCGAGAATTTCCAAACTCACATGCCAAAGGAGAGGATCGCTCGAGGCGAAGACTTCCGGCCGCATTCCTATGCACCCATGTTCAAAGACATCCCCAAATCAGACCGTGTTGGCATGCGCAAGCTCCCCGCTCACGCACGAGTCAAAGGCTACGACGAGGTGGAGCTTGGATTTAGTGAAGAAGAAGCGGTGCGGGAAGCATCCAGGTGTCTCAACTGCGGCGTTTGTGTCGAATGCCTTGCCTGCGTCAAGACCTGCCAGCCAGAAGCCATTGACCACCGGATGCAAAATGAACTCGTTGACATTGAGGTTGGGCAAATCCTTCTCGCAACCGGCTACGATCTGTTCGACGCAAGTCACGCCGCACAATTCGGCTACGGCAAGCTCGACAATGTCTTATCCAGTCTCGAATTCGAAAGGATGCTGTCTTCCACAGGGCCGACGGGAGGGAAACTCCTCTGCAAAAACGGGAAGGAACCAAGAGCCATCGGCATTATTCACTGCATTGGATCCAGGGACGAGAACTACCACAAGTATTGCTCGAGAGTTTGTTGTATGTATGCCCTCAAGTTCGCACACCTGGTGAAAGATCGTACCGACGCAGAAGTCTATCAGTTTTACATCGACATGCGTGCTTACGGAAAAGGCTTCGAAGAGTTCTACAACAGGGTTCTCATGGAAGCAGCGACGGTGATCCGCGGTAAGGTTGCCGAGGTTGTCCCATCCGGCCCCACACTAAAAGAACAGGGACACCTCGTGATTCGGTGCGAAGATACACTGGTATCCAAATTCAGGGAGATCCCGGTCGACATGGTAGTGCTCTGCAACGCGATAGAGCCTACGGCCGATTCCGAGGATATACGGAGGCTCTTCTCCATCTCGCGTTCTCCGGACGGTTTCTACCTCGAACGCCATCCGAAGCTGGATCCAACGGCCACGATGACGGACGGTATATACATCGCCGGCTGCTGCCAGGGGCCGAAAGATATTCCGGATACAGTGTCCCAGGCGGCCGGGGCGGCTGCCAGAATGTTGGCGATCATCGCCAAGGGCAAAGTCGAGCTCGATCCCATCCGTGCGGAGATCCAGGAAGAACTCTGTTCCGGTTGCCGCATTTGCAACAGCCTGTGCCCTTACTTCGCTATTGATTTCGATGCAGAAAAGAAAATCTCAATAATAAATACCGCTCTCTGCAAAGGATGCGGTACGTGCGTGGCTGCGTGTCCCGCCGCTGCCATCACTGGCAAAGGATTTACGAACAATCAAATTTTCGCTGAAATCGAAGGGATGTTGGTATGAGTGGCTTCGAACCCAAGATCCTTGCATTTCTTTGCAATTGGTGTTCGTACTCCGGGGCGGATCTTGCCGGCGTTTCCCGTTTGAAGATGCCTCCCAATGTTAGACCTATCCGAGTCATGTGCTCGGGACGTGTTGACCCTGCTTTCGTGCTGAAAGCATTCGCCTCCGGAGCGGACGGTGTACTCATTGGAGGATGTCATCCCGGCGATTGCCATTACGCGGAAGGAAACTACAAGGCGCTAAGGCGCGCACTGTTCCTTCAAAGGATGCTGGAGCTTCAAGGCGTTGATCCCAGACGGTTGAGAATCGAATGGATTTCCGCTTCCGAAGCAGACCGGTATGCCGGAGTCGTAGCGGATATGACGGAAATTGTTCGGGCATTGGGGCCGCTGAACCTGGACCGCTGGGAGAAAGTGCGCATTAGAAAGAGATAAAACCGTGGGCAAGCCAAAACTAGCGCTTTACTGGGCGGCCAGCTGCGGAGGATGCGAAATCGCCGTTCTGGACATCGAGGAAAAAATCCTCGAAGTGGATGCGTCTTTCGATATCGTATTTTGGCCCTGCGCCATGGATTTCAAGGTCAAGGATGTCGAGGCGAAGGCAGATGGAGAGATCGACATCTGCCTGTTTAACGGAGGGATCCGGACCTCCGAAAACGAGCATATGGCAAAACTTCTTCGACAAAAATCGAAGGTAATGGTAGCGTTTGGGTCCTGCGCTCATGAAGGATGCATACCGGGCCTCGCCAACCTCTATACCCGCGAAGGGATCTTCGAGAGGATCTATTTCGATACCCAAACGACGAACAATCCGGAAAAGGTAATTCCACGGCCAAGCACCAAAGTGCCAGAGGGCGAGCTGGAGATCCCCGTGTTCAACGAAAGGCTTAAACCACTCGATGGGGTAGTGAAGGTCGATTACTACGTCCCCGGTTGTCCGCCACAACCGCGCCAGGTTTGGGCAGTCTTAGAACATTTGATTCAAGGAAAACCACCGCCGCCGGTTGGATCGGTGCTCGGAGCCGAAAATAAAACGTGCTGCGACGAGTGCCCTCGCACTCGGGAAGAAAAGAAAATACGGAAGTTCTATCGGCTTCACGAAATAACCGTCGATGAAAACAAGTGTTTGATGGATGAGGGAATCATCTGCTGTGGCCCGGCAACGCGCTCTGGCTGCGGCGCCCTTTGCGTAAGCGCCGGAATCCCATGCAGGGGCTGCTACGGTCCCCCACCGGACTCACCCGATCAGGGTGCCAAAATGCTGGCAGCGCTGAGTTCTGTTATCGACTCTCAGGATCCCGACGAAATCCAGGCTATCATTAATACTATCGAGGATCCAGTCGGGACCTTCTACAGGTTCAGCCTGGCGCACTCAATGATTGAAAGGAATCGGAAATGAAAAAGCTCTCCATCGATCCTATTACCCGTCTGGAGGGACATGGGAAGATCGACATCTTTTTGAACGATGAGGGTGAGGTCGCCAACTGTTACTTTCTCGTTCCCGAACTGAGAGGCTTCGAGAAATTCTGCGAAGGGCGGCCTGTAGAGGAACTTCCACGCATCCTAACCCGAATCTGCGGCGTTTGCCCCGAAGCGCACCATATGGCTTCAGCCAAGGCTTGCGATGCCGTTTACCATGTCGAGATCCCAAGGGCCGGGAGATTGCTCCGAGAGCTGATTTATGCTGCGTTCTGCGTGGCGGATCATACCGTCCACTTCTACGCGCTCGGAGGACCGGACTTCGTCGTCGGACCGGATGCGCCACCAGCCGAAAGAAATGTCCTCGGTCTCATACGGAAAGTAGGTTTGGAGGCGGGTAAGAAGGTTATTCGCACTCGCTCGATGGTACACGAGATCATCGACACCGTGGGAGGGAAAGCGATCCATCCGGTAAGCTCGATACCTGGAGGCATTACAACTCATCTGACCGAAGAGCAGAGGAGTAAGTTCATCGAATACGCGAAGGAGATGGTGGAGTTCGGAAAATTCTCAATCAAAGTTGTCGATGACATCGTTCTAGCGAACAAAGCATACGTTGACCTAATCCTCTCCGATACCTACGCGCACAAGACCCACTCGATGGGCATCGTGGATGAGAACAACCACGTCAACTTTTACGATGGCAAGATCCGCGTAGTTGACACGAAGGGCAAGGAAATCCACAAATTCGACGCAAGGGATTACAAGGATGTTCTTGCCGAGCACGTGGAGCCTTGGACATACCTCAAATTCCCCTACATTAAATCCATCGGTTGGAAGGGATTTATCGACGGTCAGGATTCAGGCGTGTACAAAGCTACTCCGCTTTCCAGGTTGAACGCCGGAGACGGGATGGCCACGCCGTTGGCTCAGGCTGAGTATGAACGATTCTACGAAACTCTCGGAGGCAAGCCCGTTCACGCCACCCTTGCAACTCACTGGGCGCGGGTCATCGAGCTGCTCTACGCGGCTGAATGGACGCTCAACACGCTCCAGGATCCCGAGATCACCAGCACTGAAACACGCGTGATTCCGACTGAAACGCCAGATGAAGGGATTGGTGTGGTGGAAGCACCACGCGGAACACTTTATCATCACTACATCACGAACGATAAAGGGATCGTTCAGAAGGTCAACCTCATCGTGGGCACCACGAACAACCATGCGGCGATTTCGATGTCGATAAAGAAAGCGGCGCACGGTTTGATCAAGAAGGGAACCGAGATAACGGACGCCACTCTCAACATGATCGAAATGGCTTTCCGGGCGTACGATCCGTGTTTCGCATGCGCCACGCACTCGCTTCCCGGGCAAATGCCCCTCGAGTTGAGAATTCGCTCTCCGCAAGGGGAGATCATCGATAGAGTGAAGCGCTTGTAACGCTCACCATTAGCGGTCTGGAATGGATCGGCGCACCGGGTAAGAAAGGAAAGGGCCGTTGTGACAGCCGAAAAACAGAAGATTCTTGTGCTGGGTCTCGGGAATCCGATCCTAAGTGACGACGGCGTTGGTATTTTTGCCGTCCGCCAGGCCGCCTCTTTATTCCAGAATCAGCGGGTGACCTTTGAGGAATGTTCGCTTGCAGGCTTTGGCTTCCTCGATAGAATCACCGGCTACGACAAGCTGATCATCGCAGATGCAGTCCAATGGCAGCGCAGCCCTCCAGGCACGATCATTACGCTGGGCCTTGACGATTTAGAGGATGAGCCTCATCTTCGAAACTTCCACACACTGTCGCTCGCAGGCACGCTGAGGCTCGCAGACGAGATGAGCGTGCAAAGACCACAGGAAATAGTTATATTCGCTGTAGAAGCTGCCGACTGTTCCACATTTTCTGAACAATGCACGCCGGAAGTGCAACCGGCTGTGCTCAAAATAGCCGAGATGATCGTCGACCAGATAAAAAAGTGGCTTGGATCCTGAACTGTGTGGGAGGAAGCGATATGCATGAGATAGGGATTGCTCAAAGTATCATCGAAAAGATCGAAGAAAAATTGCAGGATGTAAAAGTGCCGATAACAATCCTAAACATCACTGTGCTGTTAGGAAAAGCGGCGAATGTGAACGCGGAGTCCTTGCAGTTCGGATTCGATGTGGCAAAAGAGCCCAGCAGTATTCCCTTTGCCAAACTCGTTATAGAGGAAGAACCGGTCCGTCTTGGTTGCCCCCACTGCCACCAAAGCTATACAGCAGATGTCATCGAACTGGAATGCCGCCTCTGTGGAAAAGCTCCTTTGAACGTCCTTAGCGGGAGAGATATCCAAATCATCGACATCGAGTACGAGTGACCTGTACGGAGTGACCCAAGGCATTCTCCGATTGCTCTTGTGCAATATCGGCTCGTAATCTCTTAATGTGAAAAAACCTCGGCAATATCCGAGAGATATGTTAAATCCCTACCAATTCCTTTATGAACTTGGGTGGAGGAGAGCCAAAAGACAGCACCCTGTCGTGCATTGCCTTCAGATTACCGGTGCCAAACTTCGCCTCATATGCCTCCCTTATATCATTGACTTCCGAGATACCAACAAAATAAGTCGAGAGCTGCGCTGACGTGAGAACTGCCCGGCGCCATTTCCCCGCGGCCTCTCCTTCTTCTTGAAATCCCTCATTCATCATCAGCGCTATCGCTTCTCGCTCCGTCATGCCTGCTGTATGGATTTTCTGGTCAAGGATTGCATTGATGATTACTCTGAGCAGCATTTTCAACTGCTGCATTTTGACTTCCGGACCACCGAATCCTTTTTCCACCATCAGCTGCTCGCTGTACACCGCCCACCCCTCGATAAACGTCCCGCTGTTGAATATGGCGCGAATCATCGTTGGGGCACGGAATTTATTCGAGTGCATGATCTGCAGATAATGGCCCGGCATCCCCTCATGAACGCTTAGATTGCGGAGCATATACTTGTTGTACTCCCGGAAAAAAGATGTCACCCGCTCTTTGGACCAGTCATCGGGCGTGGGCGAGATGGAATAGAATGTTTTTGCATCCTCTTCGAAAGGACCGGGGGCATCGCAATGGGCAACGGCCACACCACGTTGGTACTCGGGCATAACGATGAGTTCGATCGGTTCTGTAGGAATCGTCACCAGATCGTGAGCTCTCACAAAATCCGTGCATTCCTTCAGGTAGATCCGTGCAAACGAGACAATCGTTTCATTGTCAGGGCGATCATCGGCGAGTTTATCGAGTACGGATTTGACCACATGTTTCCTATCGGCCAGCTTTACAGGATCTTTTTGCCCTGGATAAAACTTACGAAACAGAGGAAGAGCCGTTTCATAGATCAATTCCTGTGTTGTTTTGAGTTCCGCCTGAGCACGCTGCAGAATTTCTTCCTTAGAAAGACTGGATGCAAGCGCATAGCGAAGTTTCTTGCGATACTTGTCGTCACCGAGACGAAAGTCGCCGTCGGACCGGAGTAGGAGTTCCTCCTCCAACCACAAGCCGTAGGATTCCAGCGCTTCGACGGCCCGCTTTTGTACCGGTTCGACGTCGCTCTTGAGTTCGGGCACCTGATCGAGGAAAGTCTTTAGCTCTTCGCGAATCAAGGTTATTGTGCCTTTGTTCTGCAGGATAGCCGTTTCCGTGTGAACTCGTGGGGGATTCTTCAAATTCATCTTGGCGAAGACAATGCGATCGGGGATTTCTTGCAACCTCCCTTTGACGTGCAACAACCTGTCTTTTAGCGGCGCAAAATCGCGGGCTATCAGGTCATAGATAGCCCCGCCAGCATTATAAACGCGTGGGTTCCATTCGTATCCCCGGAGTGTGTCCAGCTCGAATATCATCCGCTGGACATTGTGCTTCATAATCTCGTGATCAATGCGATTCACCTGGCTCAGGCGGGCGACATTGATGGAACCAAGCGAATCGAGGTACGCTCGATGGAGATTCAATCTCGTTTCGATACCGGCTGTGCTGTAATCATTCAGTCGATCATCGTACCGATGATCGCCGAGATTCGTGGCCCATTCGGGATACACTGCAAGCAGACGTTCGATATAATTGTTCGCCAAGGCTTCAAATTTGGCATTTTCACTTTGCGTTGGTGCGCACGCGAACAATGAGAGAGCCGCCGTAAGGCGCAACAAAAATAGAAAACGCATCTTTCGAGATCTATTTTTCTCAACCATTGACAAACCTTCCGTTCGATTCCATATCGGACAGACGCCTCAACTTGCTCTCGAGCCAGCCAATCCGGATGTTTTGAGCCGCATCGAAATCCGGCACATATGGCTTGATATCCAACAATGGAGTGCCATCAACGATGTCAACGTCCGAAATATAGAGAGCCGCTTCTTCGATCTCGATGAGCCGGACAACCGAAATACCTATTGGATTCGGCCGTCTCGGAGCCCGAGTCGCAAAAAGGCCCCGTCGTGTATCGTCCAGGAAGGGGATAACGGTCAGATCAAAACCGGTAGATAGGTGAAGGTGATAGATCAAGATGATATGCGAAAACCCATCCAGATCCTGAAGCGCAGCCTTGTATTTAACGTCAACCTCGACCGTTCCCTCGATCCCACGAGCCGCTGCGGGCTGTATCGGCATTCCTGCGATTTCTTTAAACGGTGAATGAACAACGCCGATTGGCTCGTAGCATATGGTTTTCACGCGGCACCTCCCAAAGCAAAATCAACCCATCAACCATATCACACAGCTCCTTTACTGTCCTTTTTTTCTTGCGCTGAATCCCTCAATAATCGAAAATCTCAGCTGCCAAAGAGCTACTCGATTCGGTGGCGCGAACAACCACAACCTGTACCATTACCTAACCTCTTGACTTATGGCTACTTGGCTGCCGCGAAAGACAAACAGCACGCCTCAAGCCGGTCTTTTCCGAGGCATTACCCTGCTTGTTTCGCTCCTTATTGTGGGGACGATCGGCTTTTCGATCACCGAAGGCTGGGATATTCACGACTCTTTCTATATGACGATCATCACCGTCTCCACCGTCGGTTACGGAGAAGTCCATCCGCTACACACAAGCGGACGAATCTTCGCCAGTATTCTGATTCTGACATGGCTCGGGACGGCTTTTTATACAACCACCCGGCTGGGACAATGGGTACTTGAGGGAAAGCTCCGTGACGTGCTCGAAAGGAGAAGACTAATGAAGGACATCCAGAAGATGAAAGGACATACCGTAGTGTGCGGATTCGGCAGGATCGGTCAGATCGTTGCCGAGGGTCTCGAGCGCGAGGGAGTGGAGTTCTGTGTTGCGGAAACCAACCGCGAAATAGAAGCGGACTTGCAGAGCACCGGCTATCGTTACATCATCGGCGATGCAACAGAAGAGTCCATTCTGGAGGAAGCTGGGGTGTTGAAGGCGAAAACGCTGCTAGCCCTCCTCCCAACGGATGCGGACAATCTATATGTCACCATTGCGGCAAAGGAGATGAATCCAAATATCACTGTGATCGCCCGTGCGCTCGACGACAGGGCCGAGGTCCGGTTGAAACGCAGCGGCGCGGACAAAGTCGTGTCGCCTTACAAGACGGCCGGATTGCAAGTGCTCAATGTCGCCATAAAGCCCACCGTGGTTGAATTCATGGAGCTCGTCACTTCGAAGCAGCATCTCTCATTGGGACTCGAGGAGGTGGTGGTAACCGAAGCATCTGGATTGAACGGTCTCTCTCTCCTGGATGCCGGAATCCGAAGCCGGTTCGGCGTGATTATCGTCGCCATAAAGAGGGCCAGCGGCGAGATGGTATTCAATCCGGTGGCGGATGAAAAGATCCAGGCAGGAGACATCCTCGTAACGATCGGGAAGGAACCGGACCTGGAAAGGCTGGTAGCGAGCTGCTTGGCTTCTTCTTGACCTTCGATCTCCCATCCACCTTACATTCCCAACACCCGTCCGCGTGCCCAATCCAGATCACCCACCAGCGCTGCAATGTCGCTCCCGTCCGTGCGGTAGTTGGTAATGCAAGCGCGAAGCGCCGGCTTCCCACCCCCCAGCTTCGTGGTCGATATCCATGCTTTACCTGATGAAACGATCTCACCGGCTATCGCATCGAGATAGTCTATCGACCTCCCCTGCGGATGCTCCGTATCCACGAAGCAGACGATTGGAAGCGGCGTCTTGTTGACAATTTCCCAACCATGGGCTTGCAGGCTATCCTTGAGGTGGATTCCCACGGCCGTCTGGTTCCGGATCGTTTCTTCGTATCCCTTCCACCCTGCAACGGCAAGAGAGAGAAATACTTTCAGCCCTATAAAGCGGCGTGACCATTGGATGGTGTACGCATAAGGATCCGCCACGTCCAGACCGGCGGCTTCTTTCGGCATGTAGAGCGTGGGAATGCGGAACGCTTTTTCGAGTATCTCCGCATCGCTGGTAATAAAAAGCCCGGCTGCCATCGGTACAGATAGCCATTTGTGTGCATCGAAGGTGATCGAATTGCTGCGCTCGATGCCCTCCAGCAAGTGGCGAAGCTCGGGAACCAGCACTGCCGCGCCTCCCCATGCGGCGTCTGCATGAAACCACAGCTCCTCTTCTTCAGCCACCTCGGCGATCGGTATGATGGGATCGATAGTCCCGGCACTGGTGGTTCCCACGGTGGCCGCAATCATAAACGGAGCGCACCCTGCTTTCCTGTCACGCCGGATCTGCGATTGCAGCTCCGAGGGAATCATTCGAAGATCCGTATCGACCGGCACTTCACGAACCGCCTCGGCTCCGATTCCGCTGATGCGCGCTGCCCTCAACAGCGAATGGTGGCTCTCCGAAGACACGTAGAGGGTTGGCTGTGCTTCGAGCGACCTTATACCCTTTGTCCCGTATTCGGGGAATGCTCGGACCAGCGCAACCAGCACAGCAGTGTGGTTCGCTTCGGCGCCAGCGTTCGTAAACGTGCCATCTGTATCCGACGCGGGATATCCAAAACGCGTGCCGAATGCGCGCACGAGGTGCCGCTCGATCTCGATGGCGAGCGGGCTGTGACTCCAAGCAGCGAGCTGAGGATTGAACGCGGCGACGAGCGCATCGGCCGCAATTCCCATAGGGGTCGGCGCTGGATTGAAAAGACCGTAATATCTCGGGTGGGGCGTATGGGTCTGGTACTTCGAAAGCCCCTTGACAATGAAATCCACCGCATCGGACGGATTCATGGGCTCCGAGAAATCCACGGGCTCTAGAAGGGCACGAATTTTCATCGGATCGAGTTCGGGTGTAACCCGCTCATCGGCAACTGTCTCGATATAGTTTTCGATTGCCTCCGCTACCTGATGCCACAGCGCTTCTCTCTGTTCTTTGCTCAGCAGCAATGTTTTCCTCCTTCACTCAATCATTATCGTTTTCTCGCGCCTCCGAGATAAATTGCACTGAGCGCGGTCAGCGCGCCCACAATTTCGATCGCCGTCGTTGGTCTACCGAAAAACAACATGTCCCAGATGAATGTCAATGTCGGCTGCAACAAGAGAATGAGGCCTATCCTCGAAGTTTCCACCTTCGATATCGATCCGGAGATAAGCACCCACCCAACGACCTGAGAAATCACTCCCAAGCCAAGGAGCGAAGCCCAGGTCTGGGGATCCGGTATTCCAAAGCTCTCCCCTTCCGCTGCTATTTCCAGGGCCATAACGGAAGCTGCTGCCGCTGACAAAAGGAAAAGGTTGGCTATTGGCGTCAACCGCGGCAAGATAGATTGAGATTTTTTCAATACCAATATGAATATTGCATATATAACAGCAGTGAGCAGGGCAAACAGGACGCCGAGCTTGAAGTTCGTCCCGAGCTCTTCCCACTGGATCCCAACCAGGAAAAAGAGCCCGAGCATTGCAAGCGGAATTGCAGCAACGAATTTCCAGGTGATTGTCTCCCGAAATACCAAAATTCCAACGACGGCGAGAACGAAGACCTGGAAATTTCCCAGTATCGTAGCCAGGCCGGGCCCTATGTACAGGATCGAGCGGTGCCAGCAGCTCAAATCGAGCGCGAAGAGAACACCGCATCCAACACCGAGGAGAAAAGGTATCGCCCCGCGCCAGAGCGCTTCTCTTCGGGCAAAAACAAGAGGGATGAGAAGCGCTGCCCCAAACGCTGCCCGGTAAAATGCCGACACCGTTGGGCCTACATGGGCGAGTTTGACAAAGACTGCTGAGAAACTGATCAGACAAGCGCCGAAGACGAGCTGGAGGACGCCGGATTTGATCCCAGTGCCGTCGATGGGTGCCACCTACTCTCCCAAAATCCCGTACTTTACCATCGCATACCGGTAGCGCTCCGTCCGGCGCATCGATTCCGCAAGACGTCCATGGATGTTTTCGTCCCAGGAACTGTACCGCTCTATATAACATTCAGCCGCTGCTTTATCCCCTTTGTATTGGAGCGCAAGAACCTCCTCGAGCATTGTGGCAACCACGTCGTGATAGCGGTCGTAGTGAATGCCGAGCTTGTCTGTTTCGGTGCTAAATTCTAAAAGTCCTCGCTCGAGAAAATAATTGAACTGCATCAGTTCCATTGTCTGGTACGGCTGGGACTTTTTGGGACGCGTTTTGAGTATTACGCGGCGAATCCCACTTGCGTAAACGCCTTTTAGGTCTTTCTCGCTGTAGTACGATCGCTCGCGAAGTGCTTCGACAAGAAACAGCGAAACGAGATCGGACTTGAGCTCTTCTAAGATCGGGGATATCTCCTCGAACGCCTCTTCCTGCTGTCTCCCATCATGTGTGAGGTCCGGACCGAGATAGTGGCCGATCTCGTGCCAGAGCGTCCGGTAGAAATTCCCCTCGGCGGTGAAATCGCCATGGTAATCCGGCGCGACGGCCGCTTTTAATGCTTCGCCTCTAATCTTTATCAGCTCGGGGTGGGTGAGGATATTGTAGCGCATCAATATCGTCCGACCGTACTTCCTTGCAATGTAGCTTTCGTTGGGAAGGATTGTCGCAGTATTCGTCCCACGCGACTGGCCGAAATCGGCGACGACGTTATAGACACCGACGGGAATGTCCTCGCGCACTCGTTTGTGCTCTGTGAGAGCGCCTCCCTCATCCCTCGGTTCATACGGCAAGCTGTTCTCGAAATCCTGGAGTCCTCTAATGGCCGATTTCAAGGCGACGCTTCTCTCTTCGTCCTTCACCATCAGCACGAGGCCAAAAAACGATTTCACCGAGTACAGCTCGTCATCGTACACCTCATAGGCGCCAATTTGGGCGTTCAGACGCTTGAACTGTCCGGTAACCCATGCAGCATCTCCTGCTTCGTAGTCGTTGGCGAGCAGATCCCGCGCTCTGTGTCGCAAGTATCTCGCGAATTCGATGTCGTCGGTCTCGACATCTTTGGCTGCTTCCATCAGAAGCCGATACGCATCGAACAGCTGGTCTGCATAAGCAACGGAATAAGGGATGGCATAGAACGCCTGTTCGGAAGCGTGGGCTTTCAGCCTTCCGAGCATGTTTGTAAGTTCCGGGTGGAGTACGGTCAAGACGGGATACTTCTCAAGCATAGCCATATCACGGTCGATTACCGCGCGTTCAGAACGTCGGACCACCGTACGGACATGGAGGATCTTCGATCGCTCCTTGGGATTGTCGGTCAGGTACCGATCCAGCTCGTCCCTCGCCACTCCCCATGGGTACACATTCTTCCCAGGCACTTTTTCATCCACGGGAAGAAAAGGCACATACTCGTTGTCCATTGTCCGGGCGATTGGGCCTTTGAAAAGGTAATGGAGATCGAGGATGTTTTGGGTTGCGTTCGGGGAGCCGAGATCCCGGTGCATTGTAACGAGCTTCTCGTAAGAAGAAGCCGCTTGGTGGTGGCGGGAATTCTCATAGATCGAGTGGAAGATTTGTCCTACCTCGATCAGCTTCTCCGCAGCACTAAGCTCTCCAGGCGTCAGGCCGGTCAGGTCGGGATTCAGAGTCAGGACGAACGTCTTCTCGAGAATCTCTGCGCTTTGCGACTCGGACCAATAGCCTTTGGGAAGAGTGATAGCCCGTGAGTCCACCGAAGCAAGGAGCAAACTGGTGAAGCATGCAACAGCCAGCGAGATGAAAATCATGGAAGGTTGCGAGCATTTTTTTTTCATATCACTCACGATGTTGTCCCCCTGTTTTACTCGTTTTCCCACTCCCTGCCGATCTCTTCGTACTTGTCCATGTAGTTTCTGAATAAGGTTTTCAGCTCTTCGAGGCGCTCCTCCGTTTTTGCCTCGAAACGCAAAACGAGCTGCGGCATGTTCGAGGATGCCCTCACGAGCCCCCAGCCGTCGTCGAACATTACTCGGGCTCCATTGATATCTATAACCCTCGGAAAATCTCTTTTGAACGCTGCCGTGAGCTCATCCACAACCCGATATTTTTCGCCGTCCGGGCAGTCCACATGGATCGTCGGAGTGGACACATAGTACGGAGCGCTATCGATGATCTTTGAAAGCGATTCCGATTGGTTCGATATATATTCTGCAAACCTGAGACCCGCGTAAACACCATCGTCGAACCCATAATAGTTCTCCACAAAGAAGATATGTCCACTCATCTCCCCGGCCAGGAGCCCCTTCTCCTCGTGGAGTTTCGCTTTGATGTGCGAGTGCCCCGTTTTCCACATGATGGGTATTCCGCCGTGGGCTGCGATATCCTCCTCGAGCGCTTGAGAGCACTTGACATCGAACACGACTTTCCCTCCCGGGCTCTTCTCGAGAACTTGGCGGGAAAGCAGGATCATATATCGATCGGGCCAGATAACCTGCCCGTTTTCATCCACCATGCCGAGACGATCTCCATCGCCGTCAAATGCGAACCCCACGTCGGCGCCTTCTTCGATGACGCGCTTTCCGAGGACTTCGAGCGTCAGCTTCAAAGCCGGATCGGGTTCGTGGTTCGGAAATTCGGGATCGAGGTCGCAGAACTGTTCGACGACTTCACACCCCGCCTTTCTCAATACCGGGGGAGCTACCATGCCGGCCGTTCCGTTTCCAGCGTCGACGACGATCTTCAACGGCTTCGCAACGGTCACCCTGCCGGTAAGATCCGCTGCGTAGTCTTCCAGAATGGATACCGCCTCCCGCTCGCCGCGTCCCTCGGTGAAATTCTCTCTCTCGATGTAACCTAGGATCTCCTCGAGTTCTTCCCCTATCAGTGTATACGAGCAGCCGAAGGCCAGCTTCAAGCCGCTCCAGCCTTTGGGATTGTGGCTTCCGGTGATCATCGCGCCGCCTTTGACTTCAAAGCGATACTGCGACCAGTACATCATCGGCGTGAGGCACATACCGAGATCTACGACGCGCCGGCCGGTGGAAAGCAGCCCTTTGATGACACCCTCGCGGATCTCTTCTGAACCAACGCGGCAGTCGTACCCGACAACAGCCGAATCCACCCCGCGTTTTTCCAGAAATGTCCCATAAGCACGGCCTATCAATTCCCCGCTCGTGGGATTGAGCTCCTTGTCATTGACCCTCCCGCGGATGTCGTATTCTCGAAACATGGATCTCTCGACGTGGGCCATATTGAAAACCTCCCTATTACCCTGAGGATTGATGGTTTTCCGCGATTTTAAAAAATTAAATTTACAGGATTGGATGCATTCGGACAAGCGCAATCCTAAAGGATTGTCATGCAGAAGGGGGAGGAGGAGTTTGTGCAATCTGAATCAATGGCGAGGCTACTCGCATCACTTTAGCAGCACCATCTTTTTCGTACCGACAAAGCCTCCCTGCCGCAGCTGGTAAAAGTACACTCCTGATCCCACAGGATTACCGTGGTTATCTTTCCCGTCCCACGTTTTCTCGTGCCTGCCCGGCTTGAGGGACCCGCTAAAAAGGGTCCGCACCCGCGCGCCCGTCACGTCGTAGATTACCAGCGAGACGTTCCTCGGCTGCCCTTCCGGAACCAAGAACGTGATCCTCGTCGTCGGATTGAATGGATTGGGATAATTTTGCAGGAGCCCGGCTCTGGCAATCGGAATGTATATCTGGTCGCTGAGAATCGATCGACTGGTATCATCGGCTTGCTGGAGCTTGTATACATAGCGGCAGCCCACTTCGACGCAGCGATCGACGAGGCGGATGCGACCGTTTTCTTCCGCTGACAGATTCGATGCCACCAAGGTGTAACTCGAGGGCAGTTGATTTTCGCGGGCGGTCCCACGGAAGACATCGTAGCAATGGAGTCCGGCGTCTCTTAGTGTCCAGACAAGCTCCACCGCTCCATCCAACAGCTGGAATGCAAAAGTGGCTTCTACGACACCTGTGGGTACAATAGATCCATAATGACCATTGCGATGAACGTTTGCATGGAACGTCGGCCAGGGAAGTTTGGTCGGATCGAGATATCCATGTAAATCCCAGACATATAGTTTCCTATCCCATCCTGCCTCGACAAGCTCCAAATCTCCATCGCCGTCCACATCGGCTACTATCGGCGTCGCTCTAACAAAATCCCCGGTAGCTATCGGGAAACCATCGAGGAGGTCCCCATTGATATCCCAAGCGCTAATGTATTTTGTTTCGTCGCCCAGAAGGATATCGAGCGATCCATCGCTGTCGATATCTGCTACCACAGGTGAGGATTCAGTATTCGTTGTTGCCGAATACTGGATGGGCCAACCTGTGAAGTTCGCCCCCGTGTGAGTGATGACGTAGAGTTTCTTATTGTCGCTCGCCATAATGGTCTCGAGTTTCCCATCATTATCCAGATCCGCCAAGGCCGGGGACGGAGCAAAGAAGACGATGTTGTAAGGGATCCATCGGGTCCAGAGAATCGAGCCGTCATGGTTGTAAGCATTGACCTCGCCGCTCTTTGTCGGAACAACCAACTCGAGATAATCATCGCCGTCGATATCACCTACGGCAATGCTGCCCGCTACATCCCCGTTGGTGCCCACCGGCCAGCCGGAAACGCTCGTCCCATTCTCGTTTAGTACGTATACGCTGTCGCCTAGAGTTCCGACAATGATCTCTTCCATCCCGTCATCGTCGATATCGCAGGCCGCAGGCGTTTGATAATCAAACCCGCCGGGCCAATACGTCCGGTAGAACACCCCTTGCGTCACGGGATTGTTATCGCCGTCCCGATATTCGGTGCCATCATTGTGCCATGCATAGATCACCCCCTTCTGATCCATCACAACGATTTCGGGATCAGAATCCCCATCGAGGTCGCACACTATTGGAGCTGCTCTCACATTGGATTCCGTAGTCCTCGGCCAACCGGCAAGAGTATCACCGTGATAATCGAAACAGTAGATCTCTTTCGTCCAATATGACGCAGCGATAATATCCATTCCCAGTACGTCATCCAAATTGCCGAGGGTAATGGGGGCGATAAATCCATCCCCGCTTGTGTTCAAGACGCCCCACGTTTGGGGGTCCGCGTCACCGTCGACCATTTCTATCCCGTCGGCATGCCAGGCATAGACGAAGTTATTGCCGGCGACGATTTCCATGTGCCCATCGCCGTCGATATCGCCAACGGCCGGAGAGCATACGGTTTCTTCCTCCATTTCTATGGGCCAACCTTCGATCTGAGGTGGGTTGGTAGCAGTAGAATACTCCAAGGATGGATCGCTCTCGTTTCCCGAAGTGTCCACCGCAGTCACTACGTAATAGTAACGGGTGCTGCCGAGGAGACCGGCATCGAGATAAACTGTATGGTCGACGGGATCCGTGGTTCTCAGCTCATAGGGGCCTCCGGGAGATAGAGAGTGATAAACCCTGTATTTCCGCGCGTCATTGCTATCGCTCTTAACCCATGATACTTCTATCCGGTCTGCACCAAGTCTCACATCGAACTCGAGCGCCGTCGGCGGTGAAGGCACTCTGAGCTCAATCGTGTCCCGGTAAACCCGCCCGTGCAGATCCGTAATCGTCAGCTCCAGATCGTGCTCAGTCGCCGTCGATGTCTCAAGGATATGAAAACCATCGATGTTCTCTCCTTCCGAGAGAGAGTTAAGATCCGAATAAGCGTCGGTGCTGTCGAAAAATGTGAATGCCCCTTCGAGATCCAAGAGCTCCGTCGCAAGACCGCAAGCAGCGCCTGTCCCATAGTTCTTGATTCCGTAATGGAGCTTGAATTCCTCACCCGGCTCGTTCCGACCATTACCGTTCCCGAGCGGTGCCGAATCATCGATCCGCAAGGTGATCAACTCGAGCTTCGGCGCATGGACCAAACGCGTAAACGTATCGTTCCACTCAGCCATCGATGCATCCCGGACAACCAGGGCAAACTCCACGGCGGCTGCATCCGGAGTGCTTTCGGCAAAATGCACGCGCACCGGGTCCAGTGCCTGCTTCGTACCACCCGCCGCGATGATCCCAACAGCAGCGACGCTGTCCTCGACCGTCACCAATGAGTCATCGCTCCGAATCACTACCCACACGCTGTCCGAAGCGGCACTCCCTGTGTTCGCAAGCAGGAGCGTCAACTCCACTGTCTCGCCCGCATCGATCGAGCCGTCCGCGTTCCCAAAACTCGTCCCCGCCGAGTCGTCATCAACCGTCGTGCTCGAAAGATTCACATATGCATCCACCGACGGATCCACAACGATATAGCTCTGATGCCTCGCTAGATTCAGACCGGTGACCACGACACTGATGCTCCCGGGAGACTCCGAGGCAAAATCAATCGTGACATTGCCTAGCGTGTTCGTGGCAGCATAAGCATAGTCGTCCGTCCCCTTCCAAAGACAAACTACCGCTGAATCTACCGGGACCCCTTCGGACGTGACGTTCACAAGGATCGATGTGATTCCCAAGCCGACGTTCGACACATGGAATACGTTCAATGTGTCCACAGGGCCGTTCCAGAGACACATTTCTGGATCGCCCAGGAGTGCGTAGATATAGTGCGTCCATAGATCGACGTTATCCTGAGCCTCAGCGTAAGGCGTACGCGGCAACCTGGAACGGGCAAACGTCTCACCAATGTGAACAACATCTTCGTCGAACAGGAGCCTGTAGTACTCGGTCATGTAATACGAAGTATTATACGGGAAAGCGCTCTCGACGGCCCCGATGCATGAAACGGCTCCACCATCGGGATTTTCTAGATAAGCCTCAGCCAAACAGTTGAAGTCAAACGCCGTTGCTGTGCAGTTCAGCAGGTAGAGGTTGAAAAAACGATCAGGATGACTCAGTGCAAGGGCCTCCGGAACTGCGATATTGCCGTTCGCCACGGACATGACGAAACGGAAGCCGTGCCCGATGTGGCAAACATGATTCAGGCCGCTTTCCATCGAATCCAGAGCTGCCTGAACGGTTTCCAGCGTGGAGCCTGGGAAGAGGTCCCACGTCTCGTACATCCGGGTGACTTCCATTGGCTCATCCAATAAGACGGTAGAATAAAGAAATTCCGCCATGTCGGCGCCATTGAGAGTGATCGGTTCTCCCGGTTTCCAGTCGACAGGAAAGAGAACCTCCGCAAGAAATATCATCCTGTCTTCGTAGTATAAATCATAAGGAGTTTCGTAATTGATGATCTTGTCGATCATCGTGTTCACTTCTTGAACGTTCGACGACGGCATACGGCCAACGTAGATTTCCGGATAGAGATCGGGTTCATCCTTGGGCTCATCAATGAATCCCTCACCCCAAAGACTGTTGTGATTTGCGTTCCACGACCCATCCAGACAGGCAAAATAGATTTCCGCCGGTACTTCCTTGCCATCCTTATAAAACGCGCTGTAACCATATCTCGGCGGGATCTGGGGAGTATCTCCTCCCAAGAGCGCATACCCAATACCCCATTTCGCATAAGCGTCCTGGAGGAAAAATCGGATCGTCTCCTGAATGTCGACACCGTTCCTGCAATTTGCCTGGATCCATTCCACCGTCCTTACTACTGTGGGAACGCCCTTTGCCGTCTTCCAGTCGGCCAACCGCTGGTATGCGCTAGCAAACGAGTCCGGGGCAATGATCACATAATCGACGGGGCTCCCTTCGAGCGATGGGGCCGCGGTTGGTTGAAATCCACCCCGAGGCTTTTCGACGAAAATCTCATCGAAGTGATAGCGATCCAGCTCTTCCGGATTGACGACCATCGACGTAACAAGCATGCGGCGATTCTCCGCAAAACCACCTCTTGCTCTCAAACGCCGCGCCACATCGTTCTGATCTGAAGTCGGTTCCGTCGTGATCCGCAAGGTGATATCCGCGCTCAACATGAGATCCCCCCCAGAGACCTGAAGGGGAAATATGGCGAAACTCGCAATGGCACATCCATGAAGATAGCGGGTGCCGAGATACCTGCCGATCTCGGCAGGGTACAGGCCTTTTCCGTATGGTGATCCCGTAACGGAAAATCCGCTCCTTTTAACGCCGCTTTCTGAGACCTGCGGCGGTGCAATTATCGGCTGAAAATCCCTTAAGATCACACTTCGGGCGCCGCGGATCGAGCGGAATGATCCAACCGAGTGCCCCTGGGGGAGAAGCACATTGACGATCCTGAAGGGGAGCTTTGGAGCGCCTTCATCTTCTAAATAATGATACCCCGCAACAGATACACCGATTTTGGACAGACCGTCTTCGGTCTCGATAACGATGCTCTCCTCCGAAAGAGTGAGCGGAAAGACCATCTCATTCGCATACGAAACATGCGGAGTGAAAACTAACAGAGATAATACGAATGAAACGATCCAACTGAGGGAAATTCTTGAGAGCGATTTGGGTGTCATTGCTACCTCCCGGCTTGCCCACATTGGAACTAAATACTGGATCACGCTGGCTTGGCACCGGAGTTCCAAGACTTGCAACTGATCATTTCGATGGATCAATTTAGGGCAGCCTCTCGTGCGCCTGCCCGAACAGTAGCAATGGCGAGAATCGCTCTCCTTGAGCTGTTTGCCTTCAACATAAGCCAGCGAGAGAAGTACAGTATGCCTTTAATAGAAGAAATTATAGATTATCTATCGCAAAAAGTCAAGTATAATTAACAACTTACGCACATCTGAGCCCGAATCCGCTCAGAAGTTTTGTTCAGCAGTTCCGGGGGAAATCTACCGACATCAGGGCTGGTGCCGACCGCGCTCGAGTAGGAATCCTCATTTATCTTCTGCCAGGTGGTACTCCACCACCTCCACCGTCAGCCCGCCAGCCATGGCGAGGTCGTTGGCGATATCTTTCAGACTCAGGGCCTTGGCATCTTTCGATGCTGAAATCCGGATGCGGATTGGATCCATTTTCAAGTCCAGGGCATCGAGGGTCCTCCAATATCCCACATAGGCTTCCGTCCACATGTGCCCAAAGAGATAGCCGCCGCCATAGGCGAGTCCCGAGACCACCCGCGCGGGGATACCCGCCGCCCTCAACAGTGAAGCGAGGAGGACGGAATGTTCGGTGCAATCCCCTTCCCTGCTTTCCAAGACTTCGAGCGCTGAGGCAAAACCGCGTCCCAGATCCTTGGTCTCGATGTGAGCGTTCACCCAGGCCGCGATTTCCGTGGCGAGAGGCCATCCTTCTTTGCCGCTGTCGTTGGCGATTTTCCGGGCGATCGAATGCACGGCCGGATCGTTCGACTGGATGTAACTATCGGGCGCGAGAAACACTTCTAACTCCTCATTTGAGAGCGATGTTTTAGTGACTGTGCCTCGCGATAGAAGCAGATCCACGGTGTTCCCCTCTCGGCTTACCACCTTCTGATTGGGGGCATCCAACGCTTCATACACCGCTCGTGGATTTTTGAAGGAAAGTCTCAACGTGATATCCTGAACACGCTCGGGGGATTCGGGATATCCCGGGACTGGAATCCTCGAGGCTTTTATCAAGTCGAATCCCGACTCCAGTTCGACATCCGTGGCCGTCTCGTTCGGGATCCGCTCGATGATGATGACCATTGCGAGCTGATGCGTAATCGTCTTAACAGGGAGAAAATCCTCATCCAACAGGCTCACCAGAGTTGCCACATCAGTGTCGCCCATGTACTGTTCCACCTGGAGGTACTCCCCCGCCACTCCAGCAACCGTGTCCTCTACGGTTCCGGTTCGTACGATTCGCAACGATTGGAACTCTTTTGTCTCTGTATAAAAGACCCGAAGAGAAAACTCGTCTTCGCCGGCCATGAGACGCTTCCTTATTTCCCAATCGACGCTCCCCATCCCCAGGGCACCCTCCTCCCAGGGGATCCGGGACTCCTCGGAATAACCGAGCCCCTCTGATTTGAGATAAACTGTGTCGTTCTTGACTTCTCCATAGATCGACGAACCGATTTCCGACGCCTTTACTTCCGAACGGAACCATACCGGTTTGCCATCGGCCGCTTCGACTCCTTCGTGCGTCATGAACATGCTCAGCGGGGCGCCCAATCTGGATAGCTCGATTTCTGTGTAGGAGCGGTAGAACCGCCCTTCCGTCCGGGTTTCCCAGACCTCCCTTGCGACACCCACCGCTGCGCCTTGGATTTTCACGACGAACGACAGCTCGCCCTTCTCACGATCCGGAATACTATCAAGTGAACCGCTCGCAAGGGCACACAGTGAGAGACATAGAAGCGTCTTTGAACAGAGAGGGATCATGCGGCGACTGTATCAAAGATCGACCACAGGCTCAAACAAGAAAAGCCCAGGACGAGCCTGGGCTCTTCTCATCGTCAGTGCGAGGTGGATTAGTCGATCGAAATCTTGTGACCGACGCTCTCCGCCTTCTTGGGAAGCGTTACCGTGAGGACACCATTGTCCATCTTGGCCTTGATCGCATCGCGATCAACGCTGGCGTCCAATCGGAAGCTTCTGCTGAACTTTTCCTCGCGGATTTCTTTCCTCAGAAGTCCCTTGTCCTCGAGTTTCTCCATACGCTCGCCACTCACGGTGAGCATGTCACCCTCGAGGGAGACCTCTACATTCTTCTTGGAGACACCCGGCATTTCCATCGTGACCACATAAGATGTCTCCGTCTCGTTGATGTTGGCCAGCGGGCGCCGGATGCTTTCATTTCCATCCTCGAAGAACCTGGCGATTGGGAAAAACTCCCTCTCAACCGCATCCCAAAAGGTGTCTCGTTTGGGTGTCCATTTCGTCAAAAACATTTCACTTACCTCCTAATTGTTTTGTCCAAGAATCTGAATCCGTACCACAACGATTTCAGTCTTCGTTCCGGTATAAAGCAACCGCAGTGCCAATCTCCAGCCAGAAAATTACACCCATAACCTCTTGTATAATAAATAAATACGGATCAAGCGCAGTTCCGGCTCAATCAGGATAATGTTGGCCTGTCATAATTACAGGACAAATTGGCACATAATCAGAAAGATGGGCAGATCGTTCAGATCCTGGGCTCGTGAAGCCGAGTGCTGAGCACGAGGTTGCAGAGGGCGAAAAACAGGGCGGCGCTAAAGAGAACCGCGACTCCGAAGATGTTCAGTATCAGCCCGCCCAACGCGGGGCTAAGCATCAAAGGAAAGGTGAAGCTGTTCATGAATCCAACGTACAGCGGTCGTTTCTCCGCCGGAGCGACTTCGAGGAGATACGTAATGTTGCTGATGAATCGGCCGCTTCGGATGAGCCCATTGATAAAGAAAGTCGAGGCGATCATCCCAAACATGATCCAAGAAGATGTAGCCACTTCACCACCCAACCGCCACCACTGCAAGACAAGGGCGATAGCAGGGGGCACGATACTCAATCCCGCTGTGATAATGAGAACCAGCTTGTTCCCTTTTCGGTCGAGAATCCTTCCCCAGATATAATTTGAAATGACTCCTGAGCCGACCCAGAGCGACACGAACACTCCTACGCTGGCTTCGGAGAATCCCAACTCGTTTACGGCGTACGTGCTGTAAAAAGGAAACGCCATGGCGGTGAATTGCCAGCAAATTCGAACGATGTAAAACAACCGGTAATTCCTGTCGCAGAGGATCAACGAAAATCCTGTCATTAGGTGTTCGAGCATCTTGCGAGGTTTCTGGATGGATGGTGCGGGAACTTCGCCGACAAAGCAGAAAAGAAGGAGGGCGAGAGCGGTAAGCACACCCCCCAGGACGAAGAGGATGCCATAATTTATCGGGAAGTCATGCCCCAATAATCCCAACCGGCCCGCCATCGATCCAACCGCATTCGACAGCCATCCTTCGCCAACGACCGCAGATGTCCTTTCGTTCAAAATGACACCCACCAGCACTCCAGCAAAGATCCCGAGAACCCCACCCGAAAACCGGCGGGTTCCAAAGAACCTTCCCCGTTGCGTTACGGGGATGGTCTTGCTCGTGATCTCCAAGAAAGGAATGGCCGCGACGCCCGCTCCTACGTTTGTAAGAAGAAAGCACATTATGAAAGAAGTGAGAAACAGGGAGGATCGCCCAGGATCCACATAGAATATGGTGAATGTGGCTCCCGCCCAGGCCAAGATCCGCAGAACGGCCATATTGCGGTAGATCCCAAGTAGATACATCCGGGTCTCAACGATTCTCGAAACGAAAACTTGGGGAAAAAACCAGCCGGCGCCGTGGATGGCGCTGACGAGCCCAATGATGAAACTGGATCCGCCCATCCGCGAGACGAAAACGGGAAGGACAGTAAAGGGATCCACGAACGCCATGCCAAAGTTGACCAGGGTGCCGTTAGCGATCCCGAGGTAGAAATTTCTCCTGAAGTATCTGCTCTCGATCGACTCTACCATATTTGCCTGTTATAATCGAAAAGGGTCATTCCATTGTTGGATGATGATGGGTATACTCCCCAGATGTTCTCGCAGACGCGGAAAACCGTGCTGCACTTTTATCATCGCCTGTTCACTATGTCGCCGCTGCGGGCCAAGTTATCCTCCAGCGCAACAGTATTCCGGTGAGGGCACATGATCAAGGGCATCGGCATAGACACGATCGAAATATCCAGAATCGATAGAATCTTTCATGAATACGGCGATCGTTTCCTGGCGAAAGTATTCACACCTTGGGAACAAGAATACGCACGACGGTGGAAAGCACCTGATGCGCGTCTGGCTGCTCGATTCGCCGCAAAAGAAGCCTGTATGAAGGCACTTGGAACAGGTTGGAGCCGGGGCGTCCGTTGGAAAGATATCGAAATAATCCGCGGGGCGGGCGGTCAGCCCGAACTATCCCTCCACGGAGAGGCAAAAAAGCGCCTGCTCGAACTCCAAGCGGAAAAGGCTCACCTAACGATCACTCACTCCCGGGAGTACGCAACAGCCGTCGTCATCCTGGAGTGATATCGGTTAATGTGAAGGGGATTTCGCCCTGATAGAATCTTTGCTGCGCGGTTGATCGCCGTCAATCCGCATCTCTCCTCACCACACCCAAACCCGGCTCTTTGCCGAGCACCAGCTTACCCTTATCGACCTGGACACCTTCGAAAGGATCGTAGGCCAAGAGCAGATTGCCGTCTAGGTCAGCGTAATCAGCCAGTGGGCTCAAATGCGCCGCCGCTGTGATACCGATCGATGTCTCGATCATGCACCCCAACATGACGGACATGCCGGCGTTCCTCGCTTCCTCGATGAGGGCGAGCGCAGGAGTCATCCCACCGCACTTCGTCAATTTGATGTTGATCCCGTGCCCCAGGTCCTTGCAGCGAGGCACATCGTCTGGATCGATAATGCTCTCATCCAGCACTACAGGCAGCGGTGCAAGACGCTTCAGCGTCTTGAGATCCTCGCGCTTGTGGTGTGAGATTGGTTGTTCCATAAACTCGATTCCACGTTCCGCGAGCTCTTTCCCGATGTGCAGCGCGGTATCCAGATCCCACCCTTCATTGGCATCCACTCGGATTTTCTTCCCCGTTCGTTGGATCGCGCGATCGAGGAGTGCGATGTCCCCCGGAATTCCCATTTTCATTTTGAGAATCGGAAAGTCAACCGCTTCATCCAGCTTTCTGTCGATTACTTCAGGCCGATCGAACCCAATCGTGTAAGACGTCACGGGAGCTTTTTGTGGATCGAGACTTAGCAGATCGTAGCAGGCTTTCCCTGCGATCTTTCCCTCGATATCCCACAGTGCCATATCAATCGCCGCCCGAACCGAGGCATCCTCCTTGAGCTGCTCTCGCAAGTCCCCGGTAAAAAGCCGCTCCCGGAGCTCTTTCGGCTCGCCTTCGAGCAGTTTGCTGATTCTCCGGACGGCCTCATTTACCGTATTGCTGGACTCACCGTAGTACTGCTGAGGCGACGCTTCCCCAATTCCCGTTACATTTTCGTACGTGATCCTGAAGACAAAATTCTCATACCGTTTCCTCTCCCCCCTTGCAATCTTGAAAGTATGCAGGGTTTCGAGTTGGATCGGTTCGACCTCGATAAGCATAAAATACTCCCCTTTTATCTCCCTTTTTTCGTCAGGCATTCAACGATTCCATCAACCACCTCACCAGCCCCAAAACGCACCATATCGCCCGCCGGGAGACCTGTCTCCTTCTCAACCGTTCGAATCATGTCTCTGGCCTCTTCTTCGCCCAAACAACTCGTATTTAGCGCCACCCCGGCAAAGGGAACGTCCTTCAGTGGTGCCATCACAAGCTGGTGAAGACGTATCACCTCGCTAAGAGGAGGTATTTCAACATTATATTCCCTGACCTTATCTCTTTCAACATCGTGAACGAGCACCATGCAGTCCGGCATCGCGCCAAACATCAACCCAAGCGTAACACCCGCGTAGCCAGGATGGATGAGCGCCCCCTGCCCTTCCACAAGAACAACATCCTTCCCCACTCCTTCGAGATTCACCAGCGCCTCGGTAGCGCCTCCGATGAAATCTGAAATTACCCGGTCAATAGCGATGCCTCGCTCGCGAAGGATCATCCCCGTCTGACCGGTTGCTGCCCAGGAAACGTTCAATCCCCGGCGCACGGCCTCCATATAAAGTTCGTATGTCACCGTCATTTTTCCCACACCGCAATCCGTTCCGACGGTTAGAACGGATCTGGCTCCGGTAGTGCACCCATTGCCGCTCGCTATGGTGCCTTCTTCGGATACCCGGCGGACATCCCAGATTTGCGAACCGGATTTCGATAATGCTTCCCGAATCTCCTTGTCGTCCTCCAGGAATACGTGCAATCCGCTGATGATATCCATGCCGGCGTCGATGCACTCGAGAATCTGCTCACGAAATATGTCATCCAGGTGTCCGCCCCGCGGAGCGACGCCCACGATCGCGATTTCCGGATGAAATGCCTTCGCCTCCTCGACGGTCGCAACGATCGGAATATTCCTGCCTATCCCGAGCGTGTCGAACACCGTCTTTCCGGCGTTTCCTCTATCCAACACGACTGCAGCATCCTTTTCTCTGTACCGGATGAAGCAAACGGCCGTCTTCGCCTTGGCCGTTGGAAATTCCCCATCGGCGAGCAGGAGCGTCTTTCTACCTTTTATTCGGAACGGCGGTGTGTTCAGCACTAGGCCTTACCCTCAATTAATGAAACTCATCTTCGATTTCACCGACGAGACGCTCGATAATATCCTCTAGAGTCGTCATACCAACAATGCGCCCTGATTCATCCCGAATGATTGCCATATGGCAGCCCTGATCCTTCATTTTGAACAACACTTCAGCGATTGGGAAATCCAATGGTATGAAATACGGAACTTCCAGGTGAAGCCTTCCTGCCCGCCGAGTCGCGACTTTCAAAGCGTTATGGATCGAGAGAATTCCCACTATATTCTCCCGCTGACCTTGGTAGACAGGGAGGCGGGAATAATCTTCTCTGGCCAAGGCTTCCATGTAATCGTTTATCTCAATACTCTGGGGGATCATGACCACGCTTTCCAACGGCACCATAACGTCTCTTGCCTTGAGTTTCCGGAGCCGCAGTGCCCGGGAAGCCAACGTTTTTGTTTCCCTCTCTATCAGTCCGGCTTCTTCGCTGTGCTCCAAATGAAACAGAAGCTCCTCCATCGTCATGCTCATCTGCTTCTTTCGAGTGCGCGCGCGGAGCAAATTCATAACAGCGTCCGTGAAAACAGAGAATAACATAATGACAGGATAAAGAACGAATGAAAGTACTCTTAGAGGGAACACAGAGATAATCGCTGCCTTGTCCGCATAGTACAGGAATATACCTTTTGGCAAAATTTCACCGAAGATAAGAATCATCGGCACAAGAACCACTGTTGCCACCGTTACACCAGCATCGCCGAATTGATGCACGGCCAATGCGGTAAAGCTCGCCGCACAACCAATGTTACCCAGATTGGTACCCACCAGCACTGCACTCAGAAAATGGCCTGGGTCATGAATGTAGGAAAGCGCAAGCTTTGCCCCTGGATTACCGCTCACTGCCAAATGTCGGAGCCGGATCCTGTCAGCGCTGATAAGGGCCGTCTCACAGCCAGAAAAAAACGCACTCAGCGCTAGGGCAGCCAAGGCGATTATTCCCAGCGCCTGGTCACTCATAGTTTTTCAATCCTCATTTTTCGTACGACGTTCGGTTTTGCAGAGATTATATGAAACTTCAAATTGCCGATAATGATCGTCTCCCCCTCATTCGGGATCCTCCCAGTTGCACCCAAGAGGTAACCGGCGATCGTCTCATGTTCCTCATCATCAATTCTCGTTTTGAAAACCTCGTTGAACTTGTCGATCTCCATCGTGCCGAGCACGACGATTCGCCCGTCATCGATCAGCTGGTACGTTTCGGTACGAGGTTCTCCCGCGTCCCTGATTTCACCGACGATCTGCTCCAGCACATCTTCCATCGTGACGATTCCCACGAAAGATCCGTATTCATCGATCACGACGGCCATATGAGCCTTTCGGCCGATCAGTTCCCTGAACAGTTCTGCTATTGGTGCCGTTTCCGGGACGTGATACACCGGTTTTAGCAGCTGCCGAACATTCGCCGACACGCCGCCCAGCATATCGCGCATCAGATCCTTGACATGAAGCACTCCGATGATTTCATCAGCAGACTCCCCATGGATAGGAACGCGCGAAAACCCCAATCGCGTCATTCCATCCAGGATCTCGTCGATTCTCATCTCGACGGGAAGGGAGAACACGCTGACACTCGGCGTCATGATCTCCTTAACGACCTTGCTCCGGAAGGCAAGGATATTCGAGAGCATTTCATGCTCGAATTTCCCAATGTCCCCTTCGAAACGACCGATTCTCACTGCGGTGATCAATTCTTCGGAGCTGAAGTGTCTCTCTGCCTGCCCGAGCCGTTTCTTGAGAAAATCGACCATTGCTTCCGATAAGTACGACAGAGGCGCCCGCAGCGGGAGAAAGAGCGCATGAAATATATTGAGAGGGTAAGCGATGAAGAGGGAAAACCTCCTTGGCCGGTTGAGCGCCACGGCTTTTGGAAAAATCTCCCCAAGCGTCAGGATGAGCACAGTCATGAAGGCGAACGAAATGCCCACACCCGCCTCTCCAAATAATCGGATCGAAACGGAAGTGGCGGCACTGGTGGAGAATATATTGACGAAAAGGTTGCCCAGGAGAATCGATACCAGTAGCTTTCGGGGGGAGGACCGCAGATTGCTGACAATCTTGCCCGCCGATGAGGTGAGGCTCAGTGCTTTGAGCTGTGCTCGCGAGAGCGAAAAAAGTGCGGCTTCCGATCCGGAAAAAAAAGCGGAAAATGCAAGGAGCACGGCCAGAGCAATGCCGTAGAAAAGGGGATCATTCACTGCCGCTGTCGCTATCCCTCCAGATCCTTCAACGCCAGGCGAGCACGCTCGGCTTCTTCTGTGTTAGGGTACTTAGATATCAACTCTCTGAATGCCCTCTCGGCTAGGGCGCGTTCTTCGAGATTTGCATAGCAGATCCCGGACTTCAAGAATGCTGCCGGAACAAGCCTTGTATCCGGAAATTCGCGCACCACATACTGGAACTCTCCTACGGCTTCAAGATACCGCTCGCTTGCGTAATAGGACTCTCCGAGGTAGTAGTGAACCTCGGGGAGCCTTGCGCCTCCGGGAAATTTTACGAGGTAATTCTTGAATCCTTGGATAGCGAGGTCGTAGTTCCCAAGGGTGAGATCCATGTAAGATCCTTGGAATAGTCCCTCCGCATTACTTTCTTCGACTCGCGGCGAGACAGGGAGTGTATCCGGAGGAACTCTACTTCCTTCGTTTTTCGAAAGCGTATCCTGAGGATTTATCCTGATAGGTGCAGGAGGTCGGGTGGTGGCTCCTTGGATCGATGAAAGCAATTGAGTATTTGCCTCGACTTTACTCGAAAGTATCTCGAGTGAAGTCCCGATTTCTTGCAGCGCGGTATGAGTTTGCGCACGGCTTAGTGTGTTCATCTCGCGCTCTTGCTTGAGCTTTTCGGCAATCTCATCCAATAATTGAAGGATTTCTTCCTGCCGCTCGCGAAGGGTGTCGACCTGCCGATAGGCCAGCTCGGCGTTAATAGGCATTTTGACTATTTTCCCGCCATAGCACCCAGCCGCGAGAAGCAACGCTACGGAAATCCCTACAAGGCTTCTCATTCGAAGATTCAAAAGGCCACCTTATTTCTTCTTGATGACGAAGTGAGCTCGCCTGTTCTTAGCCCACGCTTCTTCGTCGTGGCCGGGATCGAACGGGCGTGACTTCCCATAGCTTATAAAGCCGATCCGATTTGGGTTGATTCCCAGTGCTATAAGATAATCCAGCGCTGCCCTTGCTCGTTTTTCTCCCAGAGCCATGTTGTAATCGACGGTCCCTCTCTCATCGCAGTGTCCCTCGATGACGATGTTCACAGATGGCGAGCCTTTGAGTTCTTTTGCGTTCTGCTCCAACTGGCGCTTGTATTCCTCTTTGAGATTGTACTTATCAAAGTCAAAGAATACGTCTCCAAGAATCGGCATTTTCTCTTCCACTACTGGAGGTTCCTCGACTGGTTTCTCCTCCTCGACGGGTGGTATATCCGGGGTCACCTCCTCAACGGGCGGTTCGGCCTCGACTGTCGGTTTCTTTGCACACGCAAATGCAATGAGCAGCAAGCTCGACAGGACAACTAAGAAGAAAAGGGTTCTTCTGTGCATACCCGATACCTCCATTGCACGAAAAGGTTACGCGCTCTGCGAATTCATACGGAACTAGCGAAAAGACCAATCCGGGGTCTCGCCCTGAGTCAATATTCGCCTACCCCCCGTTGCCATGTCAACTATGGAAATCACCGGTCCGCTCCGCCTTCTTTCGGTAAATACAACATGTCTTCCATCCGGCGCCCAGCGTGGATCCTCCTGACTCACCCATCCCTCGGTGAGCAGCCGCTGGTCGGTCCCATCGGGCCGGATGGTGCAGAGCTGGAAGACGCCGTCAATCCGGCTGACGAACACGATGAGGTCCCCTTTCGGGGACCAGTCCGGGGAGGCGTTGTAAGATCCGTAAAAGGTGAGCCTCCGAACGTTGCTTCCATCCGCCTCCGTTACGTAGACCTGCGGAGTTCCCGATCTGTCCGAAGTGAAAAGCGCCTCGCGTCCCGTGGGAGACCAACTTGGACCGCAGTCTATCGAATGATTGTGGGTCAGTCGGCGTTCGATGTGCCCATCCTTCCCCATGATATAGATCTCAGGGTTTCCTTCCTTGCTCAATGTAACGAGCAGCGCCCCCCGCTTCTCCGACCAGTCCACCGAATAATTCAGCCCTTCGTAACTCGCAATCAGTCTGGATGAGCTTTCTCGCAAATATCGGATGAACAGATCCGGTTTCCCATACCGGTAGCTCGTGTAGAGCACTGCCTTCCCTTGCTCAGCCCAGCGGGGTGATATAATCGGCGTGCTCTGACGCATAAGAACTCTCGGACGATATCCGTCGTAATCACAGATCACCAATTCCCAAACATCACCCGATTTTCGGGTGTAAACGATTTGAGTGCCAGCGATCCCCTTTTCCCCCGTCAGCCAGTAAACAACCTCATCGGAGAAATGATGGGCGACTTTCCGAATCAGTCCCTTTCCGAGCTTGTACCGCTTTCCCCCGATGAACTGACCGCTGGACAATTCGACGGCTTTGCCTTCGAAGTATGCCTCCCCCGCCCTCTCGAATAGCTTCCCGCTGACCACGACGGCAAAATTCTTTCCTTTTCCCAATCCGACTGCTCTACCTCGGGTGATGCGGAAAAAGCCCGAAAAATCGAGATCAGAAAAGACGACTTGCTCGATAGTCTGCGCATCGCTGATCGAGGCACCCCCATCTGCCTCGAAATTTTCGATCCACATTGGGATCAAATCGGCTTCCTCTGTTTTGATGCCCGGCCACACCTCCGTTTGAGCCGCCACAGAAAGAGGCAGGAGGATGCATATCAAAGCAGCGTGGAGGATTCGGAGCAACGTATTACCTCTTCTCGTAAGCAAAGCTGAAGTGTACGCCGAGATAGTCGTCCCTGAACTCTCTGGGAAGAGGAGGCAGCGGCGAAGCCTGCACTACAGCACGCAGAGCCGCCTGGTCGAATAGGAAGGAACCGGATGACTCTTCGATATCCGGCGTCGTGATTGCGCCGTCCTTTGACACACGGAAATAGACTCTGCAATATAGCGAGGTTTTACCGGATGCCCCGGGCACGTGCCAATAGGATGCAATTTTGCGCTTCATCGTGGCAATATAGTAGGCGAACGGGAAATCATCGGCATCGAGTGCGACGTCCCCCGTGACCGGCTGCTGTTCACTGTCAGGCTGCTGCTCGGGTTGCTCGATTCTATTGAGCTCGGTCGTCGGTACTTCCTTCTTTTGGGGCTTTCGTTCTTCTTTCTTCCTGGGTTTCTTTTTGGGTTTTTCCGGAGGAGGTTCCATCTCCTCAGGTTCTTCCTGGGGAAGAGCCTGGACCGCCTGCTCCTGCGGAGGCTGCTCCTTTGGTGGTTCCCGCATTACCGCCGGTATGATTTGCACGGTATAAATCGGTCGCGGCACAAACCGGACTTGTCGGAACCGCACGATTTGCATCGAAGCGAATCCGATAATCAAATGAAAAGCGAGGGATCCGAGAAGCGCGGTTTTCATTCCCCCGCGTGCAAGCTGGATTCCAAATGAAGAGGTCATCGCTTGGAAATGGGCTAATCTTTCATTTCGGTGATCAATCCGACCTCATCGATGCCGGCACCCTTGACATTTCCAACAACTTTCATGACGACACCGTACTGAACACCCTCGTCCGCCCTTACGAAAACCCTTTCTTCACCGGCGAGCTTGAGGTTCCGGAGTGCCTCGGCGAGATCCTCGGCTTCGACGAGTTCGTTGTCCAAATAGACCTCGCCTTCTTTCGTTACCGCGATAACGATGCCTTCGGTCTCTTTGATCACGGTGGACTTTGCTTTGGGGAGCTTCACTTTGATGCCAGCCTGTATAAACGGCGCCGTCAGCATGAAAATAATCAGCAACACCAGGACGACATCCACCAGGGAGGTGAGGTTAATTTCGTGAATAGAGCTATACCGGCTTTTTTTCATAGCTTGGCCTCGGTTTTGTGTTCCGCCTCCTGTTTTGCAGCGCTTCTACCTGCTCCACGATTCGCGAAATGAATAGATCGATGAGCGTCTCCTGCCGGTGAACGTGACGCACTAGGAGGTTGTAGCCGACGAGCGCGGGAATGGCCGCACCGAGCCCCGCGATCGTTGTCACCAGCGCTTCAGCGATCCCTGGACCCACGACTTCGATGCTCGCCGTTCCATGCACGCCCATGCTCAGAAAACTGCTCATGATCCCCCAAACTGTTCCGAGCAGTCCCAGAAAGGGGGATACAGCCGATGTCGTGGATAGAAAGACAAGGTACTTTTCCATCTCCGAGATCTCGTGCATCGCGCGCCGGTCAAGATGCAAGCGCGCAGATACATCCGTGGGAATTTCCGGGCCTTCATCAGCGAATTCGCCAGGAGCCGCCTGCTCTTTATTTCTACTCTCGAGGTAGCGCTTAGTTTCCAATAGAATTGCTCCCTCAACCGAGGGCAAATAACCGCGCACGTCCTTCATTACTGCAGATAAACCTTTGCTTGCAACGGCGTCCCTCAACCGAACGCCTTGTTTTCTCAACCGAAGGTAGAGCCGTAGACGGTCCCAAATAATGGCCCACGAAACAACCGATATAACGAAAAGAATGAGGAGTATCGTCTTGGCGAAAAGTCCGGTTTCAGCAATCAGTGTGAACACGGAGCGACCGACGGCCGCGGCTGGCAGGATGCTTATCATATCCATTATATTCCTTTCTCCATCGGCCAAACTGCCTCTAAATGCACGTAATTCCGAGGTACGGAAAACATACCAAAGGGTTAGAACGGCGTCAAAACCATTCTAGCGTGGAAAGGAATTCAGCGTTCAGACGTGCATTCCTTGTCAATCCCGCTCATGGCATCGAATTCGCATGCGTTTTCCATAACGAGAATGCGCTCTAGATCTTGAATTTGTGCGCGATACTGACTATAATGAATTTGGTAGACAGCCCCCTGGCGACGCCTCAACCCAAGGAGGGAGCGCAGATGAGAAAGCTGTTAGTTCCCCTGATTATTGCATGTCTTTGTTCGCCCCTATCTTCTCACGCCATAAGGTCTTCTAAATCAAAAAGTTATGCTGAAGAAAATTACGCTTCCGTAGGTGTCAAGCTCGAGCTCTCCGATCCTGCAGGATCCATTTATCGGCCAGGGGAGACCGTCCGCTTCACCTACGAGACCAGCGAAGATGCCTACGTCATCATATTCGATATCGACACAGAGGGTTACGTCCACCTGATCCACCCGCCCGGCGGTCGGCTGGGAGCACGCTCTATCGCCGGCCAGCGCTACACGGTCCCCGACGGTCGTGACGGGACTCTGTATGTAGAAGGCGGAACGGGGATGGAATTCGTGTTCGCGTTGGCTGTTCCCGAACGTGAGTACATCGATGAAGTAGAACTGGAGTTTCTATCAGAGAACGAATTCCTTTCCCAAGCGGAGCGTTTCCGGATCGATGGGGATCCCTTTCTCGCAGCGAATATGATTGCCGGCGAACTTGTTCGAGGGATTTCGCACCGTAGCGGAGTCTCATTCGCATATACATATTTTCACATCAATGAGCGCGTCGACTATCCGAGCTACCTCTGCGCGGAATGCCATGATTCCTCGATACACGGATACACGGAGCCTTGCACCGAGTACGAATTTGCCGCGAATTTCGGACAATCGGCCAGTCTCGATTATCCGCTCGGGAGAGGTTTCGATATCTTTAAAATCGATGCCTCGGATGCCGATCGCTATGCCGAGGACGAAGAGGATGCCGACGTTACCAGAGTCTACGTGTCCTTTTACCCGTACGAATCCTACGTGTATCACCATCAGCCCCTGTGGATAAGGTCGATCTACTACGATCCCTTCTGGTACTACGATCCTTTCTGGTATGATCCATGGTACTGGGATGCGTATTACTACCCTTACTACCCGCCTTATTACTATCGCGGCGGTTTTTATTTCATGTTCAGCTGGAACTGGGGATGGCACGGCTGGTGGTGGCCTCATCATTACTATTATCATGACTACTATTGGCATCACCACCGCCCCTATTACTACACGTACAGGTCCATCCGACCCCACCAGCCCGATAAGAAGTACAGGGGACATCTGCAAACTGCATCGAGGCGTGCCTCGCGTCACGATTCCGACCTGAGGGTTTCCACGGTAGGCTACAAGGGCAAATACACAGATCGTTTCAACCGCGAAGTCCGGAGCAAAGATTCTTACATCGCCAAGCAATTCGACAAAGGACGCTCGAAAAAGCCAATCCGAAAGGATGCCTTGCGAGCGAAACAACCGAGGGGATCCGAAAAACGGCTGGAAATCAAGCGCGACAGATCGCACATTTACAAGAGGGACCGGGATGCTCGTTCGAAGGATAAATACATCAATAAAAACAGGACCCAAACGAAGCGTTCGAAGTCCTCGACCATTCGTTCAAAGACAAAACGAACGGCTCCCAAAAAGATCGACCGCAGGAGTACCAAGAAACCCTCGACCAAGACCCAAAAAAGCCGCAAATATACACCACCTTCCAAGCAGCGCTCCAATAAATCAAAGGGCGTAAAGAGGAGCAGTCCTCGGAAAAGCAAAAGCCCATCGAGCATCAAGCGGCCAAGCCGTTCGGCGCCCCGAAAGAGCGGAGGGACGCCGAGCCGGTCCTACCGGGCCCCGAGCCGTTCTTCCAGCTCAAAGGCCAAGCCGGCCCGACCCAGCTCGAGCAGCCGGAGCAAAGGGGGTTCCAACAAGGGAAAGAAAAAATAATAGTGGAGCGTTCTGAAACTTCGATGACATTGGGTTGAACCTGAAACGACCGCTAGGATACATGCCCAACCCCAGTAAAAAAAGAGGCCCTAACAGCGGGACCTCTTTTCAATGCTGCTAACGATTTAGCGTATGACCATTGGTCTTCTATTAAAGAACCTGGAAGCGCGAAACTTCAAGATACTTGATGCCGTCCAGCCGCTTCACTCTCGAAGTGATCTTGAAGCCGTTCTTCGAATGATGCAGATCTCTCATCTTGATGACAGAGTTATTCAGCACCAGCGGGTAAATGTTTCCATCGGTCGTTTTGAACATCGCCTTGCAATAATCGAACTTCTTGAGCTCGCATTTCCCGCAGATGTATTCGCCTTTTAGAACGACGCGCGTGGCTTCGCGGTACGGGAGATCCGACACGATGGCTTTCATCGTGGCTTTCTCCTTCGCCTTTAGAGCAGCGGCCTTCTTCGCGCAGCAGGCCTTTGTTCCGGCACAAACCTTGGCGCAGGCGGCAGCAGCTTTGGTCTTCTGGGTGCAGTCGGATTGGGCAGCCGCAGCGGTCTTCGCGCACTCTTGCGCAGCGGCCGTCGCTGCTTCCCAGCAACCGCTCATGGTCACCTGAGCAGTCGTCTGCTTGCCTTTTCCATCGCAGGCGTTCGCGTAACTCCAAGCTGCGAAACCAAGTAGAGGAAGCATGAGGGCCAAGGCCACAATAAGACTGAGATGGGATGTTTTCTTGAGCATGGAGACCTCCTTAGAACAAAAAAGGCCCAAGATGGGTTGAGTAGAATATGTCATGCGGGATGCATGAAGTCAAGCAATGAATCGAATTTTTGAATTGATTCATGAATTCAGGTTTTCTGGATGACGCGACGGGACTGACGGACCATTGCACTGATCATGAGGAGGCTGCGTGATGGGGATTCATCACCGGCAACTTCTTCGCTCGGCTATCCGCCTCCGGCGCGCAATCTTTGTTAGAATGCTGCGTGATACGAGTTCCTTACGTGCGTGCGCCTTGCTCGTCCATGCTCCTCCGGCGGAGGATCTTCGCTCGCTCCGCGCAATGGTTCGTTACCCCCACGGAGCCTTCCTGCTTCTTCCGCGCAATAGTTAGCCACCCTCACCACGCCGCTTTTGCTACAGATTCACATACTCTCCCGGTACGAACTTGCCGTTCTCCTTGTCCACATAGCAGGCCATGACAAATGGATCGTGCTCGAAATAAAGGATCCAGCGATCACGATAAGCTTGGTCCAATATCGGTTCCTTCTCTTCCATGGCGAGCACGGGATCGAGATCATATGCCATGATATAGGGGATAGGAAGATGCGCCGAGGTCGGAATGAGATCCGCACAATAGAGCAGGGTCTCATCTCCACCGCTGACCTTCACGAGTTGCATGGCGGGTGTATGACCATGAGCTGTGACCAGATCGAGACCAGGGTACAGTGTGCAATCGCCCTCATGAAACTGAACGGCGTTCTCTCGCTCAAGGATTTCGATGCGACCGCGGAAGTAACTAGCACGGTCACGGGGATTCGGATTCAACGCATGATCGTACTGAGCCTTCTGAACATGGTGGACGGCATTGGGAAAGACGAGCTTCCAGCTGTCTCCACTTGGGGCAGCCACTCCGGCCGCGTGATCGAAATGCAGATGCGTTAGTACGATGTCGGTAACCTCTTCTGGCTGGACACCCTGAGTTTTGAGCGAAAGTATCAGGTTCTCTGAATCTTCGAATGCATAAATTGTTTCGTATTTTTCTTCATATCCGCTACCCGCTCCGACGTCCACGAGGATGGCTTTTCCCCGTCCGGCAATGAGAAGCGGCCGCATCACCATTGGTATCCTGTTCTTATCGTCCGCAGGTATCGATTTCGCCCAAATGGTCTTCGGCACGACGCCAAACATCGCCCCTCCGTCCAGGCGAAACCTACCTGCCAAACAGGGTTTCACTTCCCAGTCACCGATCCTCATTTCTCTCCTTTCGCCGTGGCGGATCACGAATGGCGATGGCGATTGAGCAGAGATGGGCATCGTCCGCTCCAATCGACATATCCAACGCCGCCGAGAGCTGGCGTTGCACAAATGTATCATATCATATAGAAAAATCCAGAGAAGCGATTGTCAAGATTCACCTTCTGGATTCGATGGTTCAAGTCCTTAGCGGGGTATTCAGGCCCAGCCAGTCGCTACCCCAATTGCTTTGCTCGAAGCGATTAGTCGTCTTCTACGTATACCGCGGTACCATAGGCAAGCAGCTCGGAGGCGTTCTGCATCATACTCGATGTCATAAAACGTACACCGATAACGGCGTTCGCCCCCAGCGTCAAGGCTTCTTCTCTCATCCGGTCCAGACACTGCTCACGAGATTCGGCCATGAGCTTTGTGTATTCAGTGATCTCACCGCCTGTAATATTCTTGAACGCCGCAGTGATGTCTCTCCCCAGATGGCGAGCGCGAATCGTGTTCCCGCGCACGATACCGAGGATCCGCTTGATCTGTTTACCCGGGATTGCTTCTGTTGTTGTAATAATCATCGTTTTACCCCTTTATAAGGATCATTCTTGCTTTCGTGATAGCGCTCCCTCGCGACTGAGATGAAGATGACCACAAGACCGATGAGGATGACCGTAATGCTGATACCTTCGTACGTAAAAAACCGCGGGGAGGTTACCGCTTTGAAGATCCCGTAGAAAAGGATCCCAACGACGCCGATCACCACGAAGAAGAATCCCGTGCTTCGCTCCACACGCCGGTAGACGCTTTCCCAGTACCCTTCCCAGAATTCATCATCGGGGGGTCTGAACCTCAACTCGTTGGTGAGCTCGACCACTCTGCCGAGATCTTTCAGTTCTTTGCGGCAGTCCTCGCATTCTCTCACGTGCGCCTCATAATGCAGCTTTTCTTCCTCGGACATTTCACCGTCGAGGAGCCTCATACCGTCGCTTTGAAAGCGGTTGCAGCCCATACTATACCACCTCCCCAGGTGCGGGGTGGCCTTCCGCAAGCAGATGGCCGGTGCCAGGGATTCCAGTTTTCTCGAGTTCGAGTATGATGTCTTTCAGCACTTTTCTTGCGTAATACAACCGAGACATCACGGTTCCAATAGGAATTTCAAGGATTTCAGCTATTTCGGCGTAGGAATAACTCTTGAAGTTTTTCAATATGATGACTTCTCTGTGCTCAGGCGATAAGCGTCCAATGGCGATCCGCAGGAGCTTGTGCCTTTCTTCCTTTTCGAGCGATTCGAGAGGTGTCGGGGTCACGGATGCGAAGCGTTCCCTGCCAGGTTTGTCTTCCTGGTACAACGATTCGTGCCCCTTTGCGTGGCGTTTCAGGTGGTTCAAGCAATGGTTTTTTAGAATCTTATAGAACCAGGGATAGAAGGGCTTGTCTGGATCGAAGCTCTCTCTTGCTTGGAACGCCTTGACAAATGCGTCTTGTGACAGATCTCGCGCGTCCTCGCGGTTACCGACGAAACCATAAGCGATCAAGAAGGCTTCCGTCATGAAATGGCGGACGATATCCTCGAAGGCCTTCTTATCGCCCTTCTTCCACCTGGCAATGATCTCTCGTTCGTTTTCCATTGCGCCCGCATAACCGGCCTGTTAGACGCCGGATTCGACAACCACCTTTAAAATAAAAAGTTAAGCTTTTCCGTCGGCCCAGTCAAGCCGATCGCTCGATGACTTATGCAGACCATACAAGCCGAGGGGCGGATTATTCAATGCGATCGGCGAACCTGTGGCATGAGTGCAATTCCCAAGAAATGCACCTGCTTTGCGCTGGAAAGGACGCCTGCAGGATCGATTATACCAGCACAGGTCCATTTCCCGCGATCCCAAAATACTCACCTGGATCCTTCCGTCCCTACAGAGATGATCGTCAACAGGATTCAGCCGCCCAGCGTGGAAGGCCTCTTTATATCAGTTGACCCCCAGATTCACCTGTGGTATCTCTCACAAGAATTCTTGGGCGCATCGCTTTGCAGCTGTCTGCATATCAAGGCGACTTAGCGGCTAAGGAGCGTCGTCCCTTTCCAATGGACGCGTGCAACGCCGCCGCAGGCCGGTGTTGCATCTAATTATCGTATTGTCACAGGGAATTCGAACGGTATGCGAGTATTGGAAGATAATCAAGAAACGAGAGAGAGGTACTCGCGTATCTACAAAACCAGTGAAACCGCAACCGTTTACCAATCCCCCGAGTGGCTGCGAGTTCTCGAGAGCCTCAGGGGAGAGCTCATCTTTCTAGAAATTGATGAGAATTCGCTCATCCCATTCATCTGCAAGGGAAGAGGTCGGCTCAAAAGGTGTTACTCACTGTCTTTCGACACCTACGGAGGCCCAGTTTCGCGCAGCAGTCCAAATGTATCTTTCGAAGAGGTGGTTCATGCGCTCAAGATCCCGTCCGTTCGCATGGTCGACTTTTCCCACATAATGGTGGACCGCTCCAATTCAGCAATTGAGTTCCACGCACATATAATGGACCTCACCGGAGGAATCGAGCGTGTTACAAAAGCCTACACAAAAAAGAACAGGGAAGCCCTCAGGCAGTCAGCCAGGCGGGGAATCCAGATCGAGAAGATGAATGATCCCAAACTCCTGCCGGTATTCTATGCATTGGTGAGCCACGCCGCCCGCAGGCACCGAACAGTGCCGCATCCCATGCCGCTCCTTCGTCAAATCTACAAGATAATGGTTCCCAAGAACATGGCGTCCTTCTATTTCGCTCGTCACGAGAATAAAGCTGTGGCTTGCAATTTGATTTTACGAGACAAAAAAACTGCCTATGACTGGCTGTTGGGATATAAAGAGGAGTTCCTCCAGCTCAGGCCGGCGAATGCATTGATCGACCGAGCGGTTCGCAATGAAATCGACATCGGCTGTGAAGCGTTCAATTTGGGAACGTCTCCATTCGAACACCGGGGAATCATCAAATTCAAGGAAAGCTTCGGCGCGAAACCCTATCCGTATCGTGTATTCTTTAAAGCGGGTCTGTCTTACAGCGTGATGCGGAAACTAAAGAGTAGGGCCCTGAGGCTGGGACCAGGAAAACCAGCAAAGAATTCCAACGGGGTTGATGAATAACAGGCTCCTATGCAATCCTGTCGTTCCCGTAATTAAAATCCTCCAGGCATCCCGATTCAGCTGGCAGCGCCTGACGTCGTTTATCCGCTATACGAAATCATCTCTCCCGCTCAAGGTCCCAGCATGCGCCTTAAATATAGAATACTTCTTCACCTCATTTCGATAATTCTCTTCATCTCGCTATCCTTGTTTTTTTTCACCTGGATTCCGGACGATGCTTACATTAGTTATTGCTATGCGAGGAATCTCGCCGCAGGAAACGGCTTCGTTTTCTATCCCGGAGAGAAGGTCGAGGGCTTCTCGAACTTTCTCTGGACGCTTTACTTGGGCGGTGCTTCGAGTATTGGAGCCGACATTGTTCGGACAGCAGTTATTACATCGCTTCTCTTCGCCCTGGGGGCGCTGTTTCTCATGCAGTGGCTCATTCGTGCCACCTGCCTTTACACAGGCGTGGAGACGATTCCCACACCCATAGAGCTCGCAGCTGTAACCATTCCAGCCGTTTTTTTCCCTTTGATTTTCTATGCAACCTCAGGTTTAGAAACTTCGGCCGCGCTGTTCTTCCTCGTGCTCGGCGTTCTACTTCATCTCGAAGCAAAAGTGAACCGCCGGTCATCGTTTCACGTGGCTGCATTGTTCGCTTTCCTCGGCGTTTCCCTGCTGCGGCCGGAGGGGATTATATTCCTGCTAATAAGCGCCCTGTTCCTTCTAGCCGACAGGCGGGCGCTATCGAAGCGAAAAGCCCTGCTCGTGGCGCTCCCTTTTGTTCTCTACGCGATTTTCGTTGCGGTCAAATATCTATACTTCGGAAGCCTGCTGCCCAATACATATTATGCGAAACCTGGAGCATCACTCCATTATTTGAAACCGATCCCTCGCGGATTTGGCTATCTCATCAACTTCTTCACAAAAAGCGGACTCGTCTTGCTCCTGCCTCTCGCCGTCTATTCCCACAAACGCCCCAAGGCGGCGTACGCGTGGCGCTACATTTGGAGCCTTACGCTGGGCCAGCTGGCGTTCATCATCTTCGGGGGGGGAGACATACTCAGGTTCGACCGGTTCACCCTTCCCTTCTTCCCGTTGCTCCTAGCCGCAACCTGCATGGCCTTCGTGGAGCTCACGCGAAACCACGAGCTTGCGAGCCAAACGGCAACCGAGCTGCCAGGGAACGCCGCCGGCTCTAATCACAAAATGCAACACGGCCGCAGGTCGCCGTTGCATAAAATTATCAAGAGAACGGCCCTGGCGAGCCTCATCATCATCTGCGGTCTCAATCTCGCTCAGATACCCATAGCAAAGGGAAAATACCGCTTTCACGATTGGATGCACGCTCACATTCAGAAGGAGACCGGAGTAATGCTTGCCGGGACCTTGCCGGCACACAGCAGCATTGTCACCAATGAGGTCGGTGCGTTTGCATACTACTCAGGTCTCGCAGTTATCGACATGATAGGGCTGACAGATAGGACCATAGCTCGAATTCTCTACGAGTCTTATATGACATATGGCGTAGGAGGAAGCGAATGGAGTGTAAAAGAGATTACAAAATACCTGCTGTCAAGGAAACCCGAGTGTATCGTCATTCCCGCATACCGCCCGCTCTCGCTGACGGATATTGATGCGAATAGAGATAGGATGCATCTGCTTTGGCACACGATTCTGGCCGATAAGACTTTCCTCGACGAATATCGCTTTCTTACTTTCATCGAAGTTCATGCAATGAAATACTTATATATCTTTATCGCAAAAGGAATTACTCCTAAAACGGAGCTTCCGGATCCCGGTTAGCTCTCCCAGAAGCGAGCAAACGATGCATTCGATCCCGCGGTCATGGGCAACCGTTACAACTCGCACCATCCCTGAGCAGCGTCGTATGATGCGCACCGGATTTTTCTTGCGAACGCATCCATGGTGCGATAAAGTACGTCATTCATTGCTAGGATTAATTCTCTTCCCGGCCTGCATATTAACTCAGAACGAACTCTTGGCTGGACAGCTGGTCGGATCGTTTTACCATTCCGCCAATCTACCGTATCGTTGTACGGCTAAGTCATGGTAATGGGTGATTTTTCGAAATTTCTACGAAATTATCTCTTAAAAGCTGAACCGCTCTCCAGAGAAGTCAACATCGCTTACTGGAACGCCTCGATATCCGGGAAAAAAGAGGACTTCAATCGTTACGCCGACCTGCAAGTTAAATTGCAGCTGTTGCACTCCAAAAAAGAAGCATTTGAAAAACTCCGCCAGTGGAAAATGGATTCATCCCCCGCTGATCCTCTCGTGAAAAGACAAATCGAGCTCCTCTACAACGACTACCTCCGCAACCAAATCGATCCGAAACTGAACAAAAAGATCACAAAACTCTTCAGCAAGATCGAGAACCAATTCAACGTCTACCGCGCCAAATTAGATGGAAGAACAGTGACGAGTAACGAGATCATTCAGATACTCAAGACCAGCGAAGACTCGGACCACAGGAAGAAAGCCTGGGAGGCAGGCAAAGAGGCCGGCGCGCTCGTACGCGACGATCTGATCACGCTCGTCAAACTGCGAAACGAAGCAGCCCACTCACTTGGCTATGACAACTTCTATGGTATGTCCCTGGCGCTGGGTGAGCAGAATGAAGAAGAAATCGTTTCCCTCTTCGACGAGCTGGAGACACTCACGCTCGAGCCGTACGAATCTATGAAAGACAGGGTTGACGAGTTTCTCGCAGCCAGATACCGAATCGCGCCGGAAGCGATTCGGCCTTGGCACTACGAAGATCCTTTCTTCCAAGAGGCTCCGAGGATTTTCGATGTCAACCTGGATCAATATTATGAATCGCAAGACATCCTGGACTTGATCAAGACATTCTACGCAGGCATCGACCTAGACGTCGAAGACATCCTCCAAAGAAGCGATCTGTTCGAAAAACCCGGAAAAGTCCAACATGCCTTCTGCACAGATATCGATAGAAAAGGGGACATACGGATTCTCGCCAACGTTAAAAACAACGAGAACTGGGCGGGAACGATGCTCCACGAGCTGGGCCACGCCGTTTATATAAAATATATCGATGCCTCCCTTCCCTTTCTGCTTCGCGAAGAAGCGCACACATTTACCACTGAAGCGGTTGCTATGCTGTTCGGGCGACTTTCCAAGGATGCGGAATGGATCCAGGCAACGATGCGGATTTCGGACGCCGAAAAACAGAAGATTTCGGAAGATCTCGGAGAGCACCAGCGCTTATCTCAGCTCATATTCACAAGATGGTGCCAGGTAATGCTGCACTTCGAGAGGGAGTTGTATAAGGATCCCGATCGGAATCTAAATGAATTGTGGTGGGATATCGTTTGGAAATACCAGCGTTTGACGCCACCTGAAAATCGAAATGCTCCCGACTGGGCTTCGAAGATCCATATCGTATCTGCGCCGGTATACTACCACAATTACATGCTCGGTGAGCTTCTTGCTTCCCAGCTCGACCACTATGTCCGTTCGAATATCGCTCAAGGTCCCGGAGAAGGAACTCTGTACCGCAGCCAACCGGAGCTTGGCAGGTATCTAAAAGAGAAGGTGTTTCAACAAGGCGCTCGATATAGGTGGAATCGAATGGTCGAGCATGCCACGAACGAAAAACTTACACCACGGTATTTCGTCGATCAATTCGTTCGGTAACCCTTTCCCTGCCGCTAGCGCAACAACTACGCATGCTCTAGTCGTCATACTCTGCGATAAATTCTTCCGCCTTTTCTACCAGGTCCTTGTTGCCCAAGAAGAGTGGGGTCCGCTGGTGCAGGTCGGTTGGTTGAACATCCAGAATCGACCCTCTACCGGTGGAACCGTACCCGCCGGCCTGCTCGATGATGTACGCCATCGGAACGGCCTCGTAGAGCAACCGCAGCTTGCCGTGGGGTTTCTTTGGATCCCTCGTATCCGAAGGATAATAGAATACGCCGCCGCTCAAAAGCGTACGATGGATGTCCGAAACCATCGACCCGATATAGCGTAGGGAGAGCGAACGCGGAGCGCCTTCTTCACCCTGGAGCCAGCGTGTGTATCGTTGAATGCCCTCCGTCCAGTACTTTGTGTACCCCTGGTTGGCGCTATAGTACTTGCCGGGCTCCGGCAACCGGATATTTTCGTGGGACAGGAGGAACTCACCGATGTTCGGATCGAGCGTAAAGCCGTTCACACCGTTTCCGGTGGAATAGACCAGCATGGTGCTCGATCCGTAGACCATATAGCCGCCCGCTACGACGTCAGCACCCTTTTGGAGAACATCTTCGAGCGTCCCGCGTCCCGATGCCGATTTTCGCCTGTAAATGGCAAATATAGTTCCGACGCTCACATTATAGTCGATGTTAGAAGATCCATCCAGCGGATCGAAAAGCAGGACGTATTTCCCGGTCGGGTGCCTGTCCGGAATTGGAATGATGTCCTTCTCTTCCTCGGAAGCCATGACGGCAAGACGCCCCGTGTGATTGTTCAGCTGAACGATCGTTCTGTTGGCGTATATGTCCAGTTTCTGCACCTCTTCACCCTGGATGTTTTCTTCACCGGCAGATCCAAGGATATCAGCCAGGCCTGCCCGGGTCGTTCGGCTGGCGATGAGCTTGCCGGCAAGGGCAAGGCTGTACAGAATCTGCGTGAGTGCACCTGTGGCATCGGGAAACGATTCCTGCTCGTGAAGGATGTGCCGTTCGATCGTTATAATACCCGGGTTTTTTCTGCTACTCGTTTTGGCTTCCATGTTTAGCCCCCATTCTCGATTACCCAACATCGCCTGACTCAAACCAACTGCAAAAAAGGCAAAGCAGCATACCTCGAATTTTCGCTTTGGCGTCAAAGCGGGTGTGGAAAACGCACGAAAAAAACAACGCCGTCGAAGCTTTTCATATAATTCATCATATCATTTCATGGTACATGAATCAATAAAGAGAGCCTCTCTGTGAGAGGCTCCCTTAGAGAAATAACAGAAACTTAGTCAACGACTTACCAGTACCAGCTGAACATTAGACTGCCTGAGACATAATTCGCCGATTGGAGATCGCCGCCAACGTTCATATACGCGAATTCGATCTCGGGCCCCAAGGCGAATTTCGGCGTCAACCGCGCTTCGTAACCAACGGCGCCGAGGATGCCAAAACCGCTGTCATCGATTTTTAGAGAACCTGTCCCGAGTCCAAATATAGTGGCTTCAGTCTCGACTGAAGCAGTGCCAAAACCGACACCGGCTTTGATGTACGGTCCGTTATTCCCTGGGAAGAATGTCGCGCCAAATGTGGCAACGCTGAAAACCCATGTTGCAGTTGCTGAGCCAAGACCAACCACTCCATACTCCTCACGCTTGAGCCAAGCAGAGCTTTCAAGGCCAATTGTAAGATTTGGTGCTACAGCATATCCAATCCTGAAGTTGCCAACGGCACCACCCGTCCTGCTGCCGGCGTCTTGAAACGTGGCGCTTCCACCACCGCCACCGAATCCAATAAAGAAGCCCGTCCGTTCGTGAGGATGCCCGGCAAGAGCGGGACTAACCTGGCAAACACCGGCTAACAAGAAGACCACGAGCGCGACCACGACCATATGTTTCATTCGAAACCTCCTCGCAAAGATTCGAGGGCGATACACCCTCTCCCCCGAGCCACTATAAATCCACAGAAGAACTCAGCAAAGAGCGTGGACGAAATGAGAAACTCTGTCAAATGATTTCTTTGACGACGTGCTAGCCTTTGATCACGCCGATTGGCCGGACTTCCACGACCTTTTTGAGGAGGCCCGCGTTGTACATCACATCGACCACTTCCGCAACATCCTTGTAAGCCTCCGGCATCTCTTCGGCAAGCGTGCGCCTGTCTTTGGCCATTACCGTCACGCCTCGATCTTTTAGCTCATCGCCGATCGAACGCCCTTTTCCGTGCCTTATCGCCGCAGAACGGCTCATTAATCGACCGGCACCGTGGCATGTGCTGAAGAAGGGATGTTCTCCGGTGATTGCCGAACCAACACAGAGGTAGGAAGCTGTCCCCATATCCCCGGGGACCAGAACCGGTTGGCCGATCGGCCGGTACAACTCGGGCAGGCGGGAATCCCCTGGCGGCAACGCTCGTGTCGCGCCTTTTCTGTGAACACACAACTTTTTCTGTTCCCCGCTGATCTCGTGCAGTTCGATCTTCGCGATGTTGTGCGACACATCGTAGAGAAGCCGGAAGCCCAGCCGTTCGACGGTGGTGCCGAAGCTTTCTGCAATGGCGCGCTGGGCGAGGACCATCAAGGTCTGGCGGTTGGCCCAGGCAAAATTGGCCGCGGCAGCCATTGCACCAAGATAGCCTTTCCCCACACTTGAATCCAGCGGAGCCGCCGCAAGCTGCCTGTCAGGAAGCTGGAAGTCATACGAGGAGGCCTTGGATGCCATCATCTTGAGATAGTCGGTGCAGACCTGGTGGCCGAAGCCGCGAGATCCAGTATGAATAAGAATCGTCACGCTTCCCTTATCGAGGCCGAATACTGTTGCGAGTTCCGGCGAGAACACATGATGTACATAACCCACCTCTAGAAAATGGTTCCCCGAACCCAAGGAGCCAAGTTGGCGCCTGCCCCTATCGATGGCATGCGTGCTCACTACATCGGGATCTGCTCCCGGCATAGCCCCATTCTCTTCCGAGAAGGTTAGATCCCTGTCCGTCCCCATCCCTCCCTCGACAACGAATCGGGCACCATCTTTCAATACTTTTTTCAGGTCATCTGAATTCATGTGTCCCCATCCCGACTCATGCGCCGAGGGACCGCATGGGACGCGCCCAAATAGGGTTCTTATCAGTTTGCCCACCTTTCCGCGCACCTCGTCGACCTCCAAGTCGCACGCGATCATCCGCACGCCGCAATTGATGTCATAGCCCACGCCACCGGGCGATACGACACCCCCTTCATCGAAGGCAGTGGCCGCAACGCCACCAATGGGGAAACCATATCCAACGTGTACGTCCGGCATCGCCCAGGAGTAGCCGACGATACCGGGGAGATGGGCAACATTGACGACCTGATTGAAAGACTTGTCCTGCTGGATCAATTCAATCATCCGATTGTTTGCAAGGATTCTTCCCGGCACGCGCATACCGCCCTGCGCGGGAATTTCCCACAGCGTGTCGCTCTTTTTAATCATTTCCATGGGATTCACCTTGCTTTCATTGTTCGCTCGCTTCCAAAAGCTTCACCACTTCCGGTTCAACACCAGGTCATACGCTCTCCTCGATCATAATATCACTGTTTTCAAAGATCAAATCAACACTCGAGAATCACATGAGCATCGCAAGGATCGGACAGGGAGAGAACATCCGCTGCCCGCCCCCTGTTAACGCTAACCTCAATGAGGTTCCAGCTGTTGAGAACTACCATGAATGTTCCCTGAGGTCTCTCGGAGTAGCATTGTTGCACACCCTCAACCACCCGATTGCCGATCTGAGCCCGGATCTTCCCGAAGGGGTGCCCAGAAAAAGCCTTGTCCAGGTGAGCTGATGTGATATTCGTCAGCACATTTCCAAACCGGTCGATATATCTGCCGCATCCTTCGATGCGATTCTTGCCCAGGCGTACTGTAGGAATGTCAATGGTAGCGAACGCATCCGCCGGATTTCCAAGCTCCTGCAGTGGTGTTCCGGAAGCTAGAGCACCGGCGGCCGGTGCGAATACGTCCCTTCCCAAAAATGTTTTTCCTGTCTCGGGCCGGAGCCGGAAGAGATCGAGACGATCCGTATTGATCGCCATGCAGGTATCCACTTCATAACGCGCCACGAGGTCGCTGACGAGCCCATTGTCCGGAGCAACAACGTAGCGATCGCCAAGATCAAAAACAAGATTCTCCCTCTTGCCTCCAACACCCGGGTCCACTACAGCGAGGAAAATCGAGCCCGGCGAAAAGTAATCAAATACGGTAGAAAGGATAAAGCTGCCTTCCTCCACGGCTTGGGGGCTTATATCATGCGTGATATCCACTACACGGGCGTGGGGTGCTGCATGATAGACGGCGGCTTTCATCACGCCGACGTAAAAACTTCCGTATCCAAAATCCGAAATCAGAGCAACGAATCCGCCCGAAGGTATTTCAGCCACACACGGTCCTTTCGATGGCGTCCTGAAAAAAATGACTCGCCGATGCGATGCGGCGACGATGCAGTGCCGCTATATTGAAATATCGAGTATCCATAAATAGTGTAGCATGAGAAAAGTTTTATAGGAAGACCGGAGCATGTCACTATCGTGTTCTGGACATCAGTCTCCGCAAGAAGCTGCTCTTTTTTAGCCAGGCCTTTTTGAGCTCGGGGATGAGTTCTCTGGTGAACCTATAGCTTTCTTCGATGATATCAGCAGAACTGTTGAAATCGACAGCGCTGTATCCATCGATATCCGGGTGGATCAAGAAGTCTGCATTCTTCACGGAATTCATGTAGTTCTTTTTCGCCATGAGACTGGTGATTTGCATGACAAGCTGGAGGATGTGCCTCGGAGGTTCATAAATAGCGTTCACACGCGCGAGATGGACGCCGATGATGAAAATGTTCCCAATTTCTCTGAGCGTCTCTACCGGAAGATATTCCGATAAACCTCCATCCACATAATACTCGCTGTCAATTTTTACGGGGAGATAGATCTGTGGTATACTGCAGCTCGCCCGGACTGCAACGGCGAGGTTTCCCGAGTGGAACGCGTGTTTTCTTCCGGTGAGGAGATTCGTAGCAACGACGTAACAAGGGATTTTGAGATCCGAAAACGACAGGTCTCCGATCTGCTCGCGGACGAACTCTTCGATGCGTCCACTCGAAATGAATCCCAGGCGGGAAAGCCTTATACTAGCCAATTTGCGCCAGCTCAAGTTGTTGGCAATGGTTTCCATCGATGAAACAGGCATCCCAGAAGCAAACATGCTGGCGACAATGCTCCCGCCGCTCGTCCCCGCTATGTAATCGATAGGGATGTCCTCTTCGAGGAGCGCTTTGATGACTCCAACATGCGCGACTGCTTTCGCGGTGCCGCCGCTCAATGCGAGCCCTACTGGAATCCGTCTCAATTTGCCTCCTTTTGGATGAAGCCTTTCCGCTGCCTCAGGGCTGAGAGATCAATGCCAATGCGATGGGATTCCATTCGACCCAAACTTGAACTGCATTGAATTTGCCCAATGCTAAGAGCAAATCATGCCGTGAGACAACTGAAAACCTGGCAGCCGCCCCGACTTTGCCAACGAGCAGCGCCCCAGAACCTCCCGGCTGGGATATATGCAGTAACTATGCCTGGAGACTAAGAGGTAGATGATTTTTTCCGGCGCCATCCGCTTTGAACTACCGGCTAGAAGATTAGATGGCCAGAGCGTCTTTGAGGAAGTCAAGATACGACTGTGATCCCATCGATATGTCGAGCGCGATAATTTCCGGAACCTCATAGCTGTGAAGCGCTTTTACTCTCTCTATGAGCCTCCCGAAACACGAGCGGTGAGTTTTCACGATCATCAACACTTCACTATCCTTTACGATCCGGCCTTCCCACCTATAGATGCTCTCACACCGTTCCACGAGATTGACGCACGCAGCGAGTTTTTCTTCAACCAGCGCCTCGGCGATTTTCTTCGCTTCATCCATTTTCCCCACTGTTACCAGAGCGACCTGATAATGTTCGTTTCCCATGGACAGATCACCTTTCGAGAATTCGAAAATGTATTGAGACTTCAGATTCGGAACGAACCGAGAAGTTCATCCGGAGCCGGCGATACGGTCAGCACCCTGCTATCATTGCCGTGCGAGAATTCCACTTCCACAGACGGCTGCTCCTTGCCATCGCAGTATCGGGCAACCATCGCACCGATTTTCTCCCAGGAGTCTTCGTCGATTTCTCCCATGACCAGAGCAGTCGGTCCAGGGTAACTTCTGGCTCTTGCGCACCAGTATTCCTGATTGTACCTCGAGAGAAAGTTGTTTTCGACTTCATCCCGTCCAATGATCACTTTCAGGGCAGGGGAGAGCCGGAAGTGCCGTCCCACGCCCAGAAGATAAACATCATCCATCGAGATGGCATCCTCATCTTTGTGAAGGATCACATCTCTGAACTTGCGAGAATAGGCTTCGTCGGTGAGAAAACAGCAGCCGCCTGCAGGTTGCATAAACCGAGTGATGCCGAATCTCTCCGCGAGCGCCAGCTGATGTTTTCTAGATCGTCCTTGCAGATCGAGGAGCTTTTCCCTGTCAATCAACTTTTCCCGTTCAACGATCGTCGGGGGCAACAGTTTGGCCGAGAGAGGGCGCAACAGGCGCCCTTGCAAACCGGTCCGCCGCTCGATGGCATCGAGCATGCTCCTCGTTTGCGACATCGGACGCTGCCCGATGACCTCTCCCGTAAACACGAAATCGGCTCCAACCTGCTCCATATGATCCTTGGCTTTTAAAAGCATGAACTCCCTACAGTCGATGCAAGGATTCATGTTCGCCCCGTACCCATGTTTTGGGTGCAGAACAATGCTGAGATATTCCTTGGAGATGTCTACCAGTTCAATTGGAACGCCAATCTCCGCAGCCACCTGGAGCGCGTCGTTGGAAATCGGCTTGTCTTCCCTCCCCACTCTGCTGTGATGACCCGTCACGCAGAATCCGGTGAAGAAGTGCAGACAGACGACGTCCGCGCCTGCTTCCATCAACACCTTGCAAGCGAGGGCGGAATCCAAACCACCAGACAAAAGTCCAACGCCTCTTGCTCTTTTCATAGCAGATACAATATACACGGGTATTACTACAAAAGAAAGGAGGTAACTGTTAAAAGAAGGGAGGCAATCCGCTTCAGGTATTCAGGATTATGGGATTTTGCGCCTGATCGGATTGAGCGCATTCGTGAGAAAATCGCCGAGAACATAGCACGAGATCACGGTAAGACAAATCATCAGGCCCGGGAAAATGGCAATCCACGGCGCGGTGCTTAGATATCCCTGGGCGTTTTGCAGCATCGCTCCCCAGCTCGGCGTGGGCGGCTGGATTCCGAATCCAAGGAAGGATAGAGCGCTCTCGATGATGATGGCCTGCGCAAGCCCCAGAGTGCCCGCAACGAGAACCGGCGCCGTGGTATGAGGAAACAGATGGCGAACGAGGATCATATTATCCGTTACGCCGAGGGCCCGAGCTGCGTCGATGAACTCGAGCTCCCGGGTGGAGAGAACGACTCCTCGTACGAGCCTCGCCACTTCCATCCATTGCGTCATGCCGATGATCAGACAAATCATTAGGATGCTCGGTACGATCACACTCGAGAGGAAAAGGATTACGAAAAAAACCGGCACAGCAAGCATCAAATCAACAAATCTCATGATTAGCGTATCGACGATGCCCCCATAATAACCGGCCAATCCTCCGGCAACCAAACCGAGGAACAGAGCGATCAACATTGCCATGACGCCTACGCCGAGAGACACCCTTCCGCCGTACATGACTCGTACAAACAGATCCCTGCCGAGATCATCCGTGCCGAAGGGATGCTCGATCGACGGTGATTGATACTGCTTCGTGAGATCGATCTTATCGCGACTTTGAGAACTCACTAGAGGTGCTGCGAGCGAGCATATGGCAATGAATCCCAAGAGAACAAGCGCCGCGGATGCAAGCGTGTTTCCTCTCAGGAGCTTGAGCAGATTTCTCCTGCCACCCAAAGGCCTTTGTTTTGGTGCGCGAGGCATTTGGGGTCTCCTACTCCGCCCAGGGGTCTGCTCTTCGATCCCCCTGCTGCGTTTCGGCTTATCGAGCGTATCTAACGCGGGGGTCGAGTACACCATAAGCCAAATCCGCCAGCAAATTGAGAAAAGCGATTAAGATCGACGCGATAAAAATGATTCCCATCAATCGCGTATAATCCTGCCGGAGAAGCCCTTCATAGAAAAGCCTGCCCATACCTGGCCACGAAAACAATGTCTCTACGATGATCGATCCCGTGAACAGTGCAGGCAAATTCAGGGCGATAATGGTCAAAACCGGAATCGACGCGTTTCGAATGGCATGTTTGAACACGACGCTCGTCCTTGATGCACCCTTCGCCTTTGCGACACAGATATAGTCCATTGCGAGGACCTCGCTCAAGCTTGCCCGCATATAGCGACTCCAGCTCGCCATGAAAAGAAGAGAAAGCACGAGCGAAGGTAAAATCAAGTGCATCAGGTGATCCGTTGTAGAAAAAGGAACTCCCAGGGAGAACATCCCTGCAGACGGGAGCAAGCGCCATTTCACAGTGAATAGCATCATCGCCATCAATCCCAACCAAAACACGGGGATCGAAATAGCCACTACGGCCATGATAGAGAGAAACGAATCGATTTTCGTGAAGCGCTTCAGCGCCGAAATGATTCCCCCCGTCATTCCAAGCAGGAATGCAAGAAGAAACGCAGATCCCATCAGCTCTAATGTGGCGGGCAGCCGCCTTCCAATCATATGCAGGACCGGCTCACCGGTTACATACGAGCTCCCAAAATCGCCGTGCAGAACGACACGTTTCAGCCACATGAAGTACTGGACCATCACGGGCTGGTCGATTCCGAAATTGGCTCGAATCCGAGCAATATCTTCGGGTTTCACCATAGGATTCTGAGAGAGCATCGCAGCGGGCCCGCCTGGGGTGGCTTGCATAAGCGCAAAACAGACGAGCGAGACGACGATAGCAAGAGGAATAATCTCCAAGAGTCTTCTTCCAAAATATCTCAGCATTCTACATATCCCTATAATTTTTAATAGGTTATACTAATACGACCCTGTTCAGCGTATGGCGATCTCTGGCATGCGGTGCGAGTTTCGTACCAAACTAACCGCTTGATTGGAAATAAATTCCGGGCCGCGGGATCATTCGTTGACGAGGTGGACCCATCGAGGATTTACGTTGATAGATGCGGATCAACCGAATTCAGAAAAGTTACTGAACGAGATACCAGGTTGACGCGTTCCACGTGTCGGCGGATTGCGTGGGATTGGGCCTAAAATTTCGGAGCCTCTCTGTACAGGGATTCAACGATGTGTACCAGAACAACGGGATAACCGGCGCCTCATCAACGAGTATTTCGGATATCTCATGATAGATCCGTATTCGGTCCGTCTCATCCACTTCATTCGACCCCTTCTGGAGAAGTTTGGAAAGCCTCGGGTGGTTGATTCGTGGGTTGTTTTGCCCTTTCGGTGGGATATTTTTTGCCGAATAGAGCGCCTCTTTCGTGGCGGGCTCGGGTGAAGAAAGCCACGCATACATCGCGAGATCGAACTTCCCCCGCTTCAGAATTCCGCCGTCTTCGTAGGTTCCATAAAGAACGGTAGGATTGTAGTTCCGGATCTTCAGATCGATGCCCATCTCCCGGTACTGCTCGCGCAGTACGAGTTCAGCGCGTTTCCGATTGATGTTTCCAGATGTAGCACTGATCGTCAGAGAAAGCTTCTGGCCATCCTTGTCGATAATTCCATCCCCATCATGGTCCATCCAGCCTGCGTCTCTGAGAAGACGTCTCGCCTGCAGGGGATCATATTTCGCTTTCCCGGCTGCACTTGGGTTGAAGTATTTCGAAGAGTGGAACTCGTCGAGAGGCGCAGCTTTAACCAGACCGCTATACACTTTTTCAGCAATTTGAAGCTTGTTCGTTGCATAACTCAGCGCCTGCCTGACACGCTTGTCCTTGAGAATCGGATGCTCTGTATTCAAATCGATGTGCTCATACATCAGCATTGGCGTCCGGTATACTTTTATTCCCGGTATCCTATTGATATCCCGATAGAAGTTGATATCCGCCCGGTGAAAGAGGTCTATCTCCCCCGTTTTCAGCTGAACAAGGAGCGTATTTTCATCCGGGATAAACTTGAAAATGATTTCATCCAGATACGGACCCTCTCCATAGTAGGCTTCGTTTCGTTTTACGATCAGGTGGGAGCCGTTCACCCACTCCTCGAATTCGAACGGTCCCGAGCCGACAGGCTGGTGGTGGAACCTGCAGGAATGAAACTTCTCCCCGACATCGTCTTCCAGAATATGTTTGGGAAGCACGGACTCATCGTAGAACGTCTCCCCGACAAAATCCGGATAGGGCCGCTTGAGATGGAAAATTACCGTTTTGTCATCCGGAGTATCAACGGCTGCGATCATATCCCATCCCTCCCGTGATTCCACGTTCACTTTGGGATTCATGATCACTTCGTAGGTGAATTTGACATCGGCGCTCGTCACGGGGCGGCCATCATGCCAGTAGGCGTCCCTGCGCAGGTGGTACGTGTAAGTCATATGATCCTGCGAGATCCCGCCATTTTCCACAGAGGGAATCCGCTCGATAAGATCGGGTATCAACCTCAGAGAATCATCGTACTTGACGAATTTGCTAAAAATGAGATTGCACACGAGATTATTCGTCGCCATTGCATTCAGAATCTCGCTGAGCATTTCCGGTTCTTGCTGAACGCCGATGATCAAGCGTCCGCCAAGAACGGGCTTCCCATCTCCGGCCGCCGCCCCGCCGGGGCGCTGCCCGACCTGCGGCGCCCTACCCGAATCGCAGGAAACGGCCAGAACGAGCATCAGCGCAGCGGCCAATCGCTTGGGCAACGATTTCTTGATCATCGAGATATTACCTCCGGCTCAATGGGGGAGCATAATGCAAGAGTGGTGCCCACAGGACCGAGAGAGTCAAAAGCCGCCCCAGCGCATCTGCCAGCCCATTAAAATGGAAAAACATCGTCGTTTATTGATAACAACTAACGTTTCAATATTGCAAAAATGAAGGCTTTTATACTAAAATGAAAGCCTGTCTCCCGTTTCCAGGAAGGGTACATCTTGGCGAAAAAGCGCATTCATAAGAATTCCCGCGAAAAGAAAGAAGCCCCTTCGAGAAGGGCTAAACGTTCCTTCAATGTTCTATTCAAGGAATACTACCCAATCGCGAGATTCATCCTCACAACGATCGTCTCGCTGGTTCTTTTCTTTTGGCTCCTTCGGGTGAAATATTTCGAAGATCAATTCGTCGCACCATATACCGAATTCGTGGCGGCAAGCAGCCGCTTTTTCCTCCGCCTTCTCGGGATCCAAGCAACAGGCAGCGGATCACTGATTGCTTCTCCTGAATTTACCGTGAACATTATGTACGTTTGCAACGGCCTGGAGGTGACAGCGATATTCTTCGCTACGACTCTCGGCTTCCCAGCGAGATGGCGTAACAAGCTCATCGGCCTGGCGATCGGTTATCCCGTTATATATCTCATCAATATTTTTCGGATCGTGGTGCTGTTCATCCTTGGTTTCAAAATGCCTGGCATCTTCGAGACCGCGCATTATTACTACGCGCAGGCTTTTGTGATCATAGCAACTGTCGGCGTTTGGCTGATTTGGGTCTCTCTCTATTCCGCATATGGCAGTAAGAGCAGTCATCGTATTTCTAATTAAAATTTTCCCGTTGTTTTTCCTTACACTGTTCGTGTGGCACTATCTCGGGTTGTCCCACCCCTACCACTCCATTGTCGCCGGGGTCCTGAACATCATATATCCTATGATCGAATCCACGAACCTCATCGGCGGTATCCATTCGGAAGGCTCATCTTTCGTGATCGATCTGATCTACAAGGGGAAATCCGTCGGTTCCCTGAATATCGTGGGCGAAGATATAACAAGCAACACTGCCATGCTGCTCGCTCTCTACGCCGCCTCACCCATCCGAATCCATTTGAGGAAATTCGTCGCATTCTTCATTGCTTCTCTTCTTATCTTGTTTTTCGTGCACTGCCTAACCCTGGCTACAATGATCCAGTACTCGCTAATAATCAATCCGGAAATCATGCGGAGATACTCTTTCAAGGTTTTCACGATCAAGGCCGTGGATGCTTACATTTATTTCTATGAGATCATTGGGATGTATCTGATTATTCTGGCCATCTGGTTTCCCTACATCATCATTTGCGCCGCCGAGGCAAAACGCAGAAGAAAGGCGCATGGCGAGCCTCAATAAAAAGAGCACCCTTCGGAGGGTGCTCCAGAGTGTCACAGGACACAGGTTATATGAGCAATCACTGATGCGCCAAGGTCAGGTTTCCTCTATACGCTTTCGAGAGCTTTTTTGAGCTTATCATTCACTTCCGCCGCGAAGCCCTTCAAATCATCCCGGCCCACGACAGTAAGCATCTTTTCTGCATCGATGACGGAGACGGTGCTCCCCCCCGCTTCGTTCTCATACACGATCACGTTGCAGGGCAAAAGCAGCCCGATCTCGAGTTCTTCCGACAGTGCCCGGTTCGCCAATGGTGGGTTACAGGCACCGAGTATGATGTATTTCCTGAACTCCACATCGAGCTTTTTCCGGAGAGTATCCTTTACATCAATCTCGGTCAGTACGCCGAATCCTTGATCTTTGAGCGCATCTTTGACCCGGGGTAGCACGTCCTCGAAACTCGCGTCCAAGTTTTTCGAAAACCCGTACATGACATCACCCAACCTTTTTATCCGGCCAGCACGGCGTCGATCTTAGAGGTTATGGCCTCCTTCGGCTGCGCGCCGACTACACTTTCTTTGACCTCGCCGTCTTTGAATATCATGAGCGTTGGGATGCTCATAATGCCGTATTGAGCTGCTATCTGCTGGTTATCTTCCGTGTTCATCTTTCCCACTTTGATCTTACCTGCATATTCTGTTGCGATCTCCTCGACGATTGGAGCCACTATTCGGCAAGGACTGCACCAGGGGGCCCAAAAATCAATCAAGACCGGTATGCTCGATTTGATGACCTCGGCCTCGAAAGTCGCATCGGTAACTTCGATCTGCTCACCCATGTCGCACCTCCTCGAAATTCGCTTTTCCTTTTTAAAATGCGGAAAATTGCATTCATAATAATTATTTGCTTGGACATTGCAAGTAATTTATAAGCCCAATGGTTCTCAGGAAACACATGAAGCGAAGGTAAAAGCGTATTTTGCTGAATTCCATCGCTTCCATGCCATTGTGTTTATTTTCTAATTTTGTCGTCCCGGTGCCCTTTTCCTTACGGTATTTCTGACGCGGATCCCATGGGTCATGGAAGTCGGGGATCAGTCCGATCCCTCCAGAGGTCCTTTCAATCAACTCGCGGTCAAAGGGATCATTCCACAGAGGCGATGGTGCAGCTTGAAGGGGATAGAATCACTTAACATCTTGAAATCGAAAGCTTTATAATATGCACCGTTGACTTGCGCCGACATTGCGTATATCGATTGGAGCGGACGCTGTACCGTCGCTGCTCAACCGTCACATGCTCCCTAATGAAACCCAATGCCAGGAGGATAGAGGGATGATAGCATTCAAAGAAATCGTCGTTCCAACGGATTTCTCGGAGCATTCACTCCGGGCAATAGACTATGCTACCGGATTGGCTGAGAAGTTTGGATCGAGGTTGGAACTTGTTTACGTCGTCGAAGCAGGCCTCCAGCCCGCGGACCTCGCATGGACGAATGTGGATTACGGGGACCTGAACAGGCAACACAGGGAAGCGGCGCAGAAGCACATGGAAGGTATCGCAAAAGAACGCATCCCGGAGGGGATCTCGGCCAGTGTTTCAATTCTCATCGGAAAGGCCTTTGTCGAAATCGTACGCTTCGCCGAATCTGTAAACGCCGATCTCATAGTAATGGCCACGCACGGATACGGTGGTTTTTCGCATCTCCTCTTGGGAAGCACGGCAGAGCGGGTTGTAAGGAAAGCCCCTTGTCCGGTACTGACGATCAAGCACCCGCTGCCAGTGTCCCCCATTTCGTAACTGATCGACTTTTTTAGGAAACAGGACAGGAGCTATTTTGCCTTGGACCGAGCCCAAATCCTCTTCAACCGCCCCAAGAACCGATCCGCAATCACATAATATGTGGGGAGTACGAGAAGCGTAAGTACCGTTGAGCTGATAAGCCCACCCATCACGGCTCTTGCCAACGGGTAGTATTGAGCATCTGCAACATGAGCGCTTCCGACGGCCAAGGGAGTCAGACCAAGCACGGTTGTAGCTGCCGTCATCAGAATGGGCCTGAATCTCTCCTTTCCACCTTCAATAATCGCCTCGTTGAGGGGGAGCCCTTTCTTCCGGAAGTTGTTGATATGATCGATCAGGACAATTCCGTTGTTCACCACTATGCCGATGAGGATGACGAGTCCGATCATTGCCATCAGACCCATTGCCGTTTTCGTTGCTGCCAGCATCACCACAACGCCGAAGGAAGCAAACGGCAGGCAGCCCATGATGACTAACGGATGCAGCAATGATTCAAATAACGCAGCCATCACCATGTATACGCAGATCAAAGCGAGCAATGCATTGATCGCCATTTCATTCGCCTGCTGTTGCTGTTCGATGATCCTGTCGCCGAATGCCCAGGAATAACCGAGGGGCAGTTGAATCGATTCCATGACTGCTTTGACTCTGTCTTGGATGTCTTTGGACTTTTCATCGTCGTACAGGCCCTGTACCGAAACGGCTGTCTTCTGATGCTGTCTAGTTATCACGGTGGGGCTTTTCGTCTCGATAAAATTCGCTACCGCCCCCAGGGTAATCTCCTTCCCATCGCTCATCCCAACGGTGAGGTTCCTGAGATTATAAATTCCGACGCGGTCTTCCGGATCGAGGGTGATGGTCATCGGCACTTCCCTCTCCTTTGTTTGAAATCTCCGGAGAGGAACGCCTCTGAATGTGAGATTCATGATAGCACCGATCGTTTCGGGTGTGATGGCGTGTCGAGAGGCAAGCTCACGATTGAGAGATACCTTGATCTCTTCCCTGCCCGTTTCGATGCTCGTTCGTACATCTTCGAGATCTCCAAGCAACTCGAACCGCCGCTTCACCTCGTCGGCAATCTCTTCTAGATAATCCCCATCCTCACCGAACAGGGTCACGCGCATCAATTGAGCTCCACCGCTGCTCTGACCCTCCTCGTCTCCGAACCGCAAGGCGACCCCCGCCATCGGGGGAATGATTTCGCGAAGTTTCTTACGTTTCTCCTTGAGCTTATTTTTGGTCAGGTATTTGTCTTCGAAATAGATCGTCGTCGCTGCATCATTGTCCGCATAGTAACTGTAAACATCCCGGATCCCAAGTTCTTCGAGATTGGCTGCCAGCGTTTCTTCAACCCTGGACACGTACTTTTCCGTCTCATGGTACGAAAGGTTGTCGGTGAAATCGTAGGCAATGTAGATATTCTCGATGACCAGCCCTTCTTCTATGGAAAAACGCAGCAGCTTGGTCGCCTGCGCGCCAAATATGGTCCCCACGAAAATGAGCGGAACGATCACAAAACCGGTGACAAAGGGTCTTTTCAAAGCTGTCCATCGGAGCGCCCGAATGTACCTGCGCTGAATTCTGCTGAGAATCGCCGAGCTCTTCACTTCCTTGGGCTTTAGAATTCGGGATGTGAGGAATGGGATCAGCGTAAGTGACACGAGGAGTGAAAAGATCAGAGCGACGGATATGGTTATTCCTACCGTGGAGAGGTAAGTGAGGAGGCCGGTTGAGTCGGATGTGATGATTACCGGCGCAAAAACAATAATCGAAGTAAGCGTGGCTGCAACAACGGCCCTTGCCACCTCTTTCGAGCCCACTACCGATGCTGCTATGCTCTCTTCACCCTTGGTCTGATGGCGGAAAATGGATTCCAGCACCACGATGGCGTTATCTACGAGCAGTCCAACTCCAAGCATCAGCCCCATCATTGTCAGTATGTTCAAGCTTCTTCCAGTGAAAAAGAGGAAACCGCTTGTGCATAAAATCGAGAAAGGAATCGCGATCGCAACGATCAGAGTGGTTGTCCACCGCCTGAGGAAGAAATAGAGGACCATGATTGCGAACAATGCCCCGATCAGTCCAGCTTGCCTCAGGCCTCGAATGCTGTTGAGTATTTGATCGGACTGGTCGAAAAAGAGGAGTACGTTGATCCCCTCCATCGCCGGATCCTTGTTCACTCTATCCAGGACGGCATGAACCCGCCTGCAGACATCAACGGTGTTGGCCCCAGAAGATTTTTGAACCCAGAAAGCGATCGCTTTTTCTCTGTTGAGGTGCCTCCCGTATTGAATCTCGGGTTCGCCGTAGTAAACGTCAGCAATATCTTTGACCCTGAGTCCCTCCTGATTGATAACCATATTCTCGACTTCTTCCAGCGAACTGAAGCTGCCGACGGATCGAACGTGGTAGCGAAGCCCCCTGCTCGTGAGCTCACCGGCCGATGTCGTGAGGTTTGCGCTTTGCAACAAGCGAAACAATCCCCCTACATCCGCCCTGTGGGCTTTGAGGCGATCGAGTCTCAGATAGACGGAAACCTCCTTCGGTTCGATCCCATCGATGCCCACATTCCCAACCCCCTCTATTCTTTTGAGAGGATTGATGATCATTCTCTCCAGCAAATCATAGCTCCCCGAAAGGTCTTTACCCTTTGCAGAGATCCTCCCAACCATGATGGGAATATCATCCGAATTGAACGTGAGAATCTGTATGGTCTCGATATCGTCCGGAAGCTCGCTGCGGATTTGATCGATCTTCTCTTTCACCTCGAGCCTCAGAACGCTGATGTCCTCACCCCAGTTGAAAAGAATGCCAACGAATACATCATCCGGGGATGACCATGACCGGATTCGTTTGACATCACCCAGTGTGCTCACTACCTCCTCGATCGGTTTGGTAATCTTTCTCTCGACATGAGAGGGTATCGAGTTGGGGTAAGGTACATAGACGCCGATGAATGGATAATCCATGCGAGGAAGAAACTCGATGGGGAGCTTGGAGACGGATATCGCGCCGATGAGCAGTAGTGTAATCAGGCCCATCGAGACGATGACGGGCTTTTTCACTGCAAATTCGTACAGCCTCATGGCATCTCTACTTTCCCCTAGCCACAACGGCATAGAGCGAGGGGATCACGAGCAGTGTCAAGATTGTCGCACCGAGAAGCCCCCCAATAACGGTGAGGGCCATCGGTGCTCTGATTTCCGAACCTTCCCCAAGCCCCAGGGCCATCGGGAGAAGGCCGAGAACGGTCGTCATCGTCGTCATGATGATCGGTCTCAATCGAACCCTTCCCCCCTCGATGATCGCCTCGTACTTGGCCATACCCCTACGCCGGAGGATGTTTATGTAGTCGATCAGAACGATCCCGTTATTCACCACGATGCCAGCAAGCATGATGGCGCCGATGAGCACCACAACGCTAATGGATTTGCCCGTTAAGAATAGTGTCCAAATGACCCCGATTGCCCCTAGGGGAACTGTGAACAGGATGATAAAAGGATGAAGGAAAGACTCGAACTGCGAGGCCATCACTAGATATACGAGAAAGATCGCCAGAATGAGAGCAAACCTGAGATTCTTGTAGGAGTGGAGAAGCTCTTCATTCTGGCCGCCGAGCTCAACGGTGGCTTCCGGGGGGATCGGAATCCCGGCGATGACGGCTTCAATATCCTTGGACACAGACCCTAGATCGCGATCCGTGAGATTCGCCGAAACAACCGCGGCGCGCTGCTGTGAAATCCGGCTGATTTGGGCAAGCCCCTTAGCGGCATCCACATCGGCTACTGTACCCAATGAGATCGGCGTCCCCCCGCGTTCTCCAACGACGAGAGACTTCAGTATCCCGATATCTTCGGATCTCCAAGCGGTGGTCCTTACCCGAATATCCACCTGTTGTTCTTTCTCCTTGAACTTAGTGGGAACATCCCCCTGTATTTTGGTTTTCAGAATATTCGCGACATCGTCCAGCGAGAGGCCGAGCGAGGAAAGCCTGACACGATCAAAAATGATGTTCAGCTCGGGATTTCCCGGCTCCATCGATGTCTTGGCATCTTTGATGCCCGGTATCGTTGCAATGCCGTCAACGATATCATTGGATACTCTGCTCAGGACGTCCAGATTGTAGCCAAACACGTCGACTTCGATGGGCGTTTGGAAGGTGAAGTACATTGGTCGCGAAAACTTGTATGTCATCCCTCCGATGTCCGCAAACCGATCCCTAAGATCCGCAATGAGCCGCGCTTCCGCTTTCTTGTCCCCTCGCTGTTTCATAATAACGTTCAGCTGCCCGATATTTTTGTCTTTGCTCTTTACGTTGCTGCCCAGTCGGCTCGCTAGCCCGACACTCGAGAAGTACGTATCCACCGCTTTTTCTGAAGCGACAATGGATTCCATCTTCTCCAGTTTCGCGCTGGTAGCGTCCAGCGGGCTCCCCTCCGGAAGCTTCACATTGAAACTGAATTCTCCCTGAGAAAACTGAGGAATCAGCTCTTTGCCGACGAATGCGGATAACCAGAGACTTGCAACGAAGAGAAGTACGATACCTGCTAGAAACACGCCTTTGTGTGAAAGAGTCCACTGCAGGAGTGGCACATAGCGTACCTCGAGAAAGGCAAAGCCCCGTCCGAACGTAGTGAGAAGCGGTCGTGTGAGAAAGCTCATCGATCGGCTGATCTGCCTGCTGATGAACCGCAAGCTTTTGATGCAAAATATAACTACGGATTCGGCAATACCGCCTATCCTTTTGAAGAAACGCTTCACGCGGGATTTGGGGATGTTGGACTGGGTGCTGGATCCCACTGCTGTCGGAGTTTCGCTCGTACGAAATTTCAAAGAAGAAATCATCGGAATCAGCATGAGCGCGACAATGAGGGAAGCTAGAAGAGATACAGAAACGGTAAGAGCCTGATCCTTGAACACCTGTCCTGCGATGCCTTCCACGAACACAATGGGAAGGAATACAGCGACAGTCGTCAACGTGGACGCGATGACGGCTTTGCCAACTTCGCTTGCTCCTACGACCGTGGCTTCTCGTCGATCCATCCCACCATCTTTGTGGCGCGAGATGTTTTCCAAAACGACGATCGAATTGTCCACGAGCATCCCCACACCCAGGGCAAGCCCTCCCAGCGACATCAGGTTCAGTGACACGCCGAGCTGGCGCATCAGCACGAACGTGGTCATGACCGAAATCGGGATTGAAAGTCCGATAATGATGGTGCTTCTCAGATCCTTCAGGAAAAAGAAAAGAATGATAACGGCGAGGATGGCTCCCAAGATGGCATTTGATTTCACCTCGCCGATCGCTTTCTTGATAAATCGTGACTGGTCGAACAGGATCTCTGTTTCAATGCCTTTTTCCATTTGAGTTTTCAGAGAACTTAACCTCCACCGGATCGCGTTGGCCACTTCGACCGTGTTGGCGTCACCCTCTTTATAGATCGCAACCTCTACGGCCTCTTTGCCGTTTATCCGGGTGATTACTTCGCGTTCCCTGAAGCCCCGCCTTATCGCACCAAGGTCGGCAAGGATGATGCGTTTTCCCTCCTGTTCTTGCACGATGGTGTTACGAATTTCACCAAGATTCTTGAATTCATTCTCCGTTCTCAGGAGAAACTCGGATCCCTTATCTCTCAGCCTTCCGCCGGATTGATTCACATTATCCTGGAGAAGCCTCGTACTGACCTGAGAAATCGGGACTCCGAACATCGCCAGCTTTCTCTCGTCGAGCTCGACCTGAATCTCTTCTTCGAGCCCCCCCAGAACTTTTGCGCTTGCCACCCCTTCGAGCGACTCGAGTTCTCTCTTGAGCGTCCGGTCGGCAATATATCTCAGCTTGACGAGGTTGCCCGACCCGTATATTCCAACGCGCATAATCGGGTCGAGTGATGGATCGTACCGCAGGATAACCGGCTGGCTGCACTCCTTGGGCAGTTCTATAAGGTCGATTTTATCCCTGACATCGAGTGCAACATAGTCCATCCGCGTCTTCCACGTGAACTCCAAGGTAATCTCGGACAAGCCCGGCTTGGATACCGACTGAAGCGTCCTCAGGCCGCTGATTACGCCAACGGCCTCCTCGAGAGGCCGAGTGACGAAGTTCTCCACTTCCATCGGAGCAGCATCCGGATATTCCGTCTGGACGGTAAGAGTCGGATAGGATATATCCGGCAACAGTTTCAAACGCAGCCGGTCCAGGGAAACAAAACCGAAAACTACGGCCGCCAGAAAAATCATTGCAATGGTGACGGGTTTGTTGACGGAAAAATTGATGATTTTCACGGTGGGAGGACCTTTCCTTCGTATGGTATGAAAACTAGCAGGAGCATCTGTACGCCCGGCTGCACCAGCTTTTATTTATCGACTCTGGCTGCTTGGGTAACACTGTCCGCGTCGGCCCTATTCAGGATCTTGATCTTCGTCCCCGTTCTCAAGCCGCCCGTCCCGATGACGATAACCGTATCGCCTTCTGCGATCCCCCCGAGAATCTCGGCGTATTCCTCGTCCTCGAATCCAACTCTCACTTCTATCTTCCGAGCCGAGTCGGCCTCAGCAACATAAACGAACGTCTCCCCGGCATCGGAAACTACTCCCCGCCTCGGTATAGCAAGCGTTTCTTCATGTGTTTCGGTGACGATCCGAACCCTCACGAAGCTTCCCGGCATCGCATTCCCTCTCGTCTCCACGGTCACCTTGATCGTTCCGGTTCTCTCGTCCACGCTTGGGGAAATGAGTGTAATCTTACCCTTAAGCTGAGAAGCTGGGTCGCTGTCCGGGGTAATCAATACTTCCTGGCCGACCTTGACACTGGCGATTTCTTTCTCAGGCAGGTACAAGCGGACAAGCAGAGGATTGGTATCCGCAATCTCAAACAGTATCGATCCAATGCTCACATTTTCTCCTCGATCCACCTCCCTCAACGTAATGACGCCATCGAACGGCGCACGGATTTTTGTGTACTCATACCTGAGCAGGGCCGCTTCGTACTGGTTTTCGGCGAGCTCGTATTGATACTTGATGTCCGAAAGCTCCTTGTCACTCAGGAGGCTGCGTTCATGGATCGATCGGAGCCGCTCATACTCCCGTTTTTGCTTGTCTCTGTTGATCCTCGCCTCATCGAGCGCGACCTTCTGCTCTTTGTCGTCGAGCTCGCAAATAAGATCGCCCTCTCTCACCACCGCACCTTCCTCTACAAGCAGTTTTTTCACCTCTCCCGCTATCTTGGCGAGAACAGCCACCTGCTTCTCGGGCTCCAGGGCAGCTGTAGTGAGGTAATAAGAAGAGATCTTCCTGGGTTGCGCCTCCGCGACCTCGACGGGAACGAGGTCGACATCTTTTTCATCGTCCTCTTCGCCTTTTTTACCGGAGTCGGCTGCCGCCTGATTCGCTTGCTCCGTCGTGGTATCCGATGCGGCAAGGCTATCAGCCGTCCCAGCAGCTTCTCCTGAGCCAGGACCCTTGCGAACCACGTAAGTTGCTATAATTAAAACAGCTACAATAAAAACAACCACGCCGGCAATTCTGCCGCGCTTTCTCCAACTCGCCATGTTTACATCCTCTCGATAAGGGTGGGTTACATATAATTACGGAAGCTTCAGCCGAAAGTTACTTCGGAAACAGTTTGCGGGTCCTTTCGAAAATATAGCCCTCTCATCCGAAAAATCCAGCCATCTCTCATAATTCTTGCATCTCTGAGACGATCTCAAGAAAAGATTGATAACGAAGGAATAGGGGTATATTTTAACTGCGAAGGAGGAATGAAAACGCCAATGAGAACCTACTACTATCACGGGCGCAGACCCCTGGCGGGTGGAAACTTCACCAGCGGCGTCGTTGGCCGGCTGATCCTTGCCAACGTCCTCATTTATATCCTCCAACTGGTCTTGCCGGTTCGATTCAGCCTGCTCCTCGCCCTTACCCCCAGGGTTATCATCGAAGATTTCTACATTTGGCAGATTTTTACCTACATGTTCCTCCATGGGGGATTCTGGCATCTATTCTTCAACATGCTCATGCTTTTTATGTTCGGTAGTACTCTCGAATCCGTCTGGGGAGGGAGAAGATTCCTGAATTACTACGTTGCCTGCGGGATCGGAGGCGCCGTCTTCAGCTTTATCTTCAACTACAACAACCTTATTTTGGGCGCCAGTGGAGCGATTTTCGGTGTGTTTCTCGCTTATGCGATGATTTTTCCAGATAATATCGTATACCTTCAATTCCTGTTTCCCGTAAAGGCCAAACACCTCATTGTTTTCTTCGCAGCCCTCCAAATTGCGATGGGTCTGTCGGGACCGAGCGGGATCGCATTTTTCGCGCACCTGGGAGGCATGGCGGCGGGTCTGATTTTCTTTCGCAAGCAAATTGCCAACTCGAAATGGGTTGCGAGGGCGCGCCGGAGATGGTCGGACTATTCCCGGCGAAAAAGAGGCCAATGGGAAGCGCAAGAAGATGCTAATATCGACTCGATCCTGGACAAGATTACCGCCAAAGGATACGAGAAGCTTAGCGCTACCGAGAAGCGGATACTCGAGAACTACAGCAAAAAGAGCAAAGAAGACTCTGGCGACACCTAATCCCGTCACACCAATCAATCTCACCCGAATCGATGGATATAGCCGAACACCAAAATCCGGGCGGATACCGGGAAGTATGGAATCTAGCCTATCCGGCGATCCTCACCATGGTGTCTCAAACCGTTATGTGGACGGTGGATTCCGCGATGGTAGGCCACGCCGGAAAAGTCGAACTTGCTGCCGTGGGTCTCGGCGGCATCCTGGTATGGACAGTTTATTCTTTCTTTCTCGGTCTCACGAACAGCATCAATACGTTCGTATCCCAAAACTTCGGCGCCAAGAAACTGGACAGGTGCGCGGAATATTTGTGGCAGGGCCTTTATATCGCACTCGCCGCGGGAGTCATGATCCTTGCGCTCAGATTTTTGAATGGCTGGATCATCGATCTTCTCCGCCCATCAGAGGAGGTCAGGGGGCGCTGCATCGCCTATGCGAACATCCGGATGCTCAGCGGGCCGTTTACAATGATGCACTTCGCTTATGCGAACTTCTTCAGGGGCATCGGCAACACCAAAACTCCAATGAAGGTCGTGGTATTTGCGAACCTTCTGAATATAATCGGGGACTATTTTCTCATTTTCGGGAAAGGCCCTTTTCCCGCAATGGGTGTCGTTGGCGCAGCTTGGGCAACCGCATTCGCCAATTTTCTCTCGGCGTACATTTTCGCTGTCGTCGCTTCTTCCGGCAAATACCGCAGGGTCTATGGCACCTTAGAGCACTGGCGCCCACATCTTTCGGAGATCAAGAGCTTGCTGCGGATCGGCATTCCGATCGCTGTCCATTTCTTCCTGGATATGGGTAGTTTCCTCGTGTTCTCTGCCTACATCGGCCGGATGGGGACCGAACCCCTCGCGGTGAATCAAATCGTCATCCAAATCCTTGCCCTCTCTTTCATGCCATGCCAAGGATTCTCCATTGCTGCTACGACATTGATGGGTCAATATATCGGCGCCCGCAGATCGGACCTTGCCAAGAAGAGCGCGTACACGGCTCTAAAGCTCGGTGCGACATACTCAGGGATTGTAGCAATAATATGCATCACCTTTCCCGGCCCACTGGTTCGTATATTCAACACCGATCCGGTCGTGGTCTCGTTAGGCAAGCAAACGATGCTCTGGGCCGCGCTATTTATAATCTTCGACGCAATCCAAATGGTCTCCAGCGGAGCGCTTCGCGGCGCCGGAGATACGAAAGTGCCTATGAAGATCACCATCGGAGGAGCATGGTTTCTGTTCATCCCACTCGCATACATTTTCGGCACGGTGCTTTCGGGAGGAATAGTCTGGGCTTGGGCGGGTGGAGCCATCTACGCACTTTTTCTGGGGGCTGCGATGTCCTGGCGATTGATGAGGGACCGTTGGAGAGATATACGGATCGAGTAACTCGTTATATAATAATTAGTTATATCCTATTCAAATACCCATTATGTGATTGACAGAGGGACTTGACCGGCCAGCGCTTCGTTGAAAGCCTGAGCTTCCTCATCGCTAAGTTGTCGCGATGCCTCGCCATCTTTTATCCGCACGGCATAGCTTCGGGTTGAATTTCTCCCGGTTAGATAGGTGATGATGTATCCGCTACCGTTTCCATCGAGCATGCACAGCGAGTAGCTCTGCTGCCCTGCGATATCCTCGAACGCGTCATAGCGAACGAGAGCAGAGCGATGGAAGAAGGATTGGCTGTGGCGGATCAGGTCGGAAAGATCGGACGTTGCTTTTTTGATGTCTCGCTGGTTTTCCTCAACTGCACGGAGAATTGCCAGGATGATGTCTTCAGGCTTCCCGTCCGACTTTAGATTCGCCAAAGGCCTGGACACAGCGGACAGCCGGATTGCGAACACGAGCATGAGCACAAGAGTCAACAGGGCTACGATTGCGATGGAAAACAGGATAGAACCTGAGTGAGCGTTGAAAAAGGCACCGATGTCGCTTGAGAATTCCATATGACTTCCCCCTAGAGGCTTGGACGTATGGTATATGCCGGCACGCCACTTGTAAACAGAAATTGTGGTTTTAGACAGCCATAGAGCGAGTGAGGAGTGCTGCGCGATGGGGGTGACGAACCATTGCGCGGAGTGAGCGAGGAGGCTCCGTGGGGGTGACAAACCATTACGCGGAGCGAGCGAGGATCCTCCGCCGGAGGCGGATAGCCGAGCGGGAGCGTGGTGAGCACCCCTCCACGGTGCCTTCCGCAACAAAAATCGCCCGCCGGAGGCGGATAGTCGAGCGGAGCGGGCGTGTGATGGGGAATTCCCACATAGCCGACAAGAAGAAGCAGGCGCACCTTAGGAAACGGCCATTTCTTGCCTTATAGATCGTTCCCTACAGCTCGTTGAATACCGATGAATCAAAGCTAATACCGAATCTGCACCGTATAAGTGAGATCCACTGCGCCCTTTTTTGGCACCGGCACATCGAAACGGACCCTGTGGGATGATTCCTTTACATAGTCGTGCGATTTATGAAGTATCTTCCAATCGCTCTGAAGCCGCTCGATCACGGAGACTACAATATCCTCTTCCTTGTGGTTCCGTATGGATATTTTATAGGATGATTCGTAAATGCGCCCGCTCTTGATCACTTTGAAATCCGTCTGTGTCCTGTCCGCGACCACGTCGAACGCCTCGCCCATTTTTACGCGCACCTTTTCATCCTCGGGCGTGTGGTCGATCCAGTCCTCCCCTACGAATTGCAGATCACCGGCGCGATCCTTTTTGTAGACTCTCACCACTCCCTTTGGGAGCGGCATTCCCAAACCATTCTCCTTTTTGTTCTCAACATTGATGAAGACGCCCACCTTCTTGCCCAGCTCCGGCGATTGCATTGCGGAAAACAGATAGCTTCTCAACGGCTCGAATACATAGGATTTCTTCACGGTGATATCGGCTGCGCTCAGAAGGCTGAGCTGTTTTGTCTGGTTGTCTTTGATCGTAGTTGGACGCTGGAGAGCATACAGATGGTACTCAAAGAATGCCTCTTCCACGAAAGCTTTCTCCTCCATAGGCGCTCCGCGGACATACAGCTCCTCGCCCCTTCTTGGCGCGCGGGGAGGTCGAACCCTGTGTACATCACCCGCGACGAGCTTCAGTGTTGCGTTCCGGTAGGTTGCTCCGCTTCTGTTATCGATCGTCACCCAGCCGGCCAGGTCCATTTTGGTGTCGTCATCCGAAAGTACCGCCACATAGTTAGCTTTCCAACCGATACCTTCCGTCAAGTAGCTGGCCTCGACCAGATGGTTTACGCGATCGCTGTCAAGAAGCCAAACCAGCGACGGTTTCGATATCAAACCTCCGGGCAGGGCGGGCATAACGACCCTGCCTGGTGGATTGATCGCTATCTTGCCGTCGATTTCATACACGTATCCTTTTTCGATTCCGATCAGCTTTGCCTGAATCCGCCGCTCTTCCCCTTCATGTTCGGTTATGAGCTCCACCGTCTCGCCCAAATATTTTTCCATCAGCTTCGCCGGGCTGATCAAATCGTATTCGAAATTCTGCTCGAGAACGCTGAGCTTTTTCGGGTAATCGATCGAGCGGATGTGGACACTCGTGGGATCTATTCTCGCCGCGACACCCTCAAAAGTCAGCTCGACCACCCCCCTGGAAAGCGATAGATTTCTTACATCCTTTACGAGTCCCAGGTTGTCGTTATAGATCGTTATCCCGATTGATTTCTGGCGCGCGGGAGTGCTCTTGAGTTTTTCACTGCTGGATGAGGCTGGGAGGGAACTCCAGGGGACGAGCAGTGTGCACACCAGTAAAATACCAACCATCAGCCGTCCGGATGTCGTCAATCGACCTTTGAAACGCCGAAGGTCGGCATGGCACACGCTATTGGCGTGCTGCCAGGATCCTCCTGCAGCTACCAAAGCGCAAAACAAAGTCTTCATGATTCGCCCCCTTTTCAAGGAGTTGGAAGACCGCTCCTGATTAAAAGATCGACAGCGGTCCCTATTTGTCTCAGCTTATATGGCCATTGAAGCGGGACAGAACGCCGTCTGCTCCGATTGCCTGGTGCAATGCCGCCGAAAGTCTGGATTGCACATAGTTATACCACAACGAGGAAATTCCATTCCAGAGTGGCGTCAGGGAAAGGTAAGATTTGGGAATATTCTTGGTGCCGAGGGCGGGACTCGAACCCGCACAGACTTTCGCCTACTGCCCCCTCAAGACAGCGTGTCTACCAATTCCACCACCTCGGCACAATCCTTCTTGGCGGACTATAAAGAATCGGGTGGGACAGTGTCGAGCTCGGCTGTCCCCAGGATTTCTTCTATGCTCTCCCCGCGCGGAATGACATCCTCCCTCGCGGCCGCCGCCCGCCGAAGAACGCTTTCGGGTCGGTACTCGCTTCTCCTCGAGGAGAGAAACGCGAGCAACAGGGATAGCAGCATGAATAAAACTGCGAGATATGTGGTTGCCTTACTAAGAAATGTCGCCGTTTCATGACCGCCAAACATCGTCTGGCCTCCACCACCCCCGCCGAAAGCTCCCGCAAGCCCCCCTCCTTTGCTCGACTGAAGAAGGACTACGATGATCAGTGCGAAACAAATAATAACATGAAATACGAGAATGATTCTGAACAACAGCATTCGATTTTCCTCGATTCGTCTACCGACGGCCGGGGTTCCGCCGCGGTGACATTCGTCAAAATGGCAGCCCCGTAAATTTAACCTGAAGATACCAGATGCTTTAGCTCAAGTCAAGCCGGGGGTGCTCTTATCTTGAAGCGATCAAACGTCTCCCAATCCCAACCTCACTGCCGCGGTATGGCCCCGGCGATGGCAAGAAAACTGTCCGCATCCAGGCTGGCCCCGCCGACCAGCGCACCGTCGATCTCTTCCATTTCGAGAAGGCTTGCCGCGTTGTCCGGTTTGACGCTTCCACCGTATTGAATGATCAACTCGCCGGCGATTGGATCCCCGAAAACACCGCGGACGAAACGTCTGATGAATGCGTGCATCTGTTCTGCATCGTCGGGAGTGGCCGTTCTCCCGGTCCCAATCGCCCAAACCGGTTCGTACGCGATCACGAGCCTTTTCACATTCTCACGACTCAGCGCTGAAAGAGCGCTCCTCAGCTGCTTTTCAACGGTAGATTCAGCTTCACCTGCCTCCCGCTCCTCCAGCGTTTCTCCCACACACAAAATCGGTCTTAGCCCGCTGGCGAACGTCGCCATGAGTTTCCTCGCGACCGTCTCATCATTTTCGCCGAAAACATGACGCCGCTCTGAATGTCCGATTAGCGCGTATTCGGCCCCTGCATCGCGGATCATCGGACCCGATATTTCCCCTGTAAAGGCTCCTTCATTCTCCCAGAAAATATCCTGCGCGCCAACGGCAACACCTGTGTCGCCCAAGAGCCGCGCAACAGCTGGTATGGCAATAAAAGGAGGAAAGATGAGCAGATCACATCCCGGCTGCGGCGCAGGCGAGGATTTCAAGCGTTCAACGAACGACACCGCTTCGGAAATCGTCTTGTTCATTTTCCAATTCGCAGCAATGAGTTTGCGCCTGGGCATATGAACCTGATTCCTCATGCGTCGCACGAAGCCTCGGCCACATCGCAGAGTGCTTCGACGCCAGGGAGAGTTTTCCCCTCTATAAGCTCAAGGGATGCACCGCCGCCCGTTGATACGTGCGTGAACTTCTCCGCGATTCCCATTAGCTGGATAGCAGCTACGCTGTCCCCGCCGCCAACTATTGTCGCCGTACCACGTTCGGTCGTATTGGCTATCGATTGGGCCACCGCTTTGGTTCCGTCGGCAAAACCGGGTTTTTCGAACACACCCATCGGCCCATTCCAGAAAATAGTTTTGGCTTTGCCGATCTCCTCTTTGAACAGACTGACGGTCTTGGGCCCAATATCTACTCCGATCCAATCCTCGGGAATATCCGCGCTCGAGACCTCTCGTTTTGGCGCTCCATCTTCGATCTCTTTTGCGACGATTGCATCAACTGGGAGGAGCAGCTTTGAGGGGCCTCCTCGGATCTGACCGAGGAGCTCTTTGCACATATCGAGGTAGCTCTCATCGACAATGCTCCTCCCGATCTCCAGCCCGCTCGCCTTGAAGAAGGTAAACATCATGCCCCCGCCCACGAGAAGCACGTCAACTTTGCTGAGAAGAGTCCTTATCAAGTTGATTTTGCCCTCGATTTTAGCGCCACCAAGGACGGCAACGAACGGCCTCTCGGGACTCTCCAGAATCCCGACGAGGGCGGAAAGCTCTTCCTCCATGAGGATGCCCGCAGCGCGAATATCGAAGTGTTCCGTTACCCCGACGGTGGAGGCATGCGCACGGTGTGCGGTACCGAAGGCATCGTTTACATAAATATCACCCAGGGAAGCGAGCTCTCGTGAAAAGTCCGAATCGTTTGCCTCCTCACCCGGATGAAAACGAAGGTTTTCTAGAAGAATGATCTCCCCATCCTTCATTGAGTTTACCTTGCTTCTCACCTCTTTCCCAATGCAGTCGGTGGCAAATTTCAAGGGGTTATCGAGTAGATCCCCGAGACGGTAGGCGACAGGCGTGAGGCTCAAATCTTCGTTCCGCTTTCCCCGAGGTCTTCCGAGGTGGCTCATTAGGATAAGTTTTCCACCGCGATCGAGAACGCTCTTGATCGTTGGAAGTGCAGAAACGATCCTCGTGTCGTCGGTAATGTTTTTATCGCTGTCCAGCGGAACGTTGAAATCCACCCGTACGAGAACTCGTTTTCCCCGTACATCGCAATCTCGAACGCTGAGTTTCTTCATCTTTACCACGCTCATTTCAGAAGGAGCCTAAGCATATCAACCATTCTACCTGCATAGCCATACTCGTTATCATACCAGGCAAGAACCTTGAAGTGCTTCTTGCCCACTGCCATTGTTGCAGAAGCATCAAACACTGATGAATGAGGATTCCCAACCACATCGAACGATACAATCGGATCTTCGGTATACTGAAGAATCCCCTTCAACTGTCCACGGGCAGCTTTCTTCATCGCCGCGTTGACTTCCTCCACCGTGGCCGGCTTCCGTAGTTCAACAGAGAGGTCCACCAGCGAGCCATCCGAGACTGGAACCCGTACGGCCATGCCGTCCAGCTTTCCCTCGAGCTCGGGGAGCACCTTAGCTACGGCCACTGCAGCCCCCGTCGTTGTCGGAATCATCGATACGGCCGCGGCCCGTGCGCGTCGCAAATCTTTATGGGGGAAATCGAGTATTCGCTGGTCATTCGTATAAGCATGAATCGTCGTCATCAATCCGTAACGAATCCCGAAGGCATCGTTCAGTACCTTCGCCAAAGGAGCGAGGCAGTTCGTCGTGCAGGACGCGGTGGAGATGACATGGTCTTTATTTTTCCGGTACTTATTATGATTCACTCCCATCACGATCATGATGTCCGCATCGGGCGACGGCGCCGAAATCATGACCTTTGATGCACCAGCTGTGAGGTGCTTGCTCGCGTCCTTGTGCTTGCGGAAATGGCCGGTTGATTCAATGACTACATCGACTCCGAGTTGCTTCCACGGAAGCTTTTCGGGATCCTTTTCGGCGAAAACCTTGACAATTTTCCCATCGACCTTTAGCCCGTTGCGTACGGTCGACACTTCTGCAGGAAACGCCCGGTGGACCGAATCATATTTCAGAAGATGAGCAAGAATCTCGGGGCTGGTGAGATCGTTTACGGCAACAAAGTCGAACTCCTTAGATTGAAAGCCATGGCGATATACCAGCCTGCCAATTCGGCCAAAGCCGTTGATCGCGACACGAATAGCCATTTGAACCTCCCTGAATGTGCTTGCGTCAAACCATCATCAATCCGTCGGTCGCCAAAGCGCTGCAGCAATCACCAATTTTATCTATCGCCTGCATCCTCTGATTGCAGGGATTCCAGCGTTGCACACTTTCCGCACTCCATTCCTCCAACCTGAAACAGCGCATGCAGCATGCCGGCGTCCGCAAATGTTTTCCCGAAAAGAAAAAAAAACCGCGGCCCGATCGCTTGGAGCCAACGAGAGGTGTCTTTCGCGGATAGATAAGCGAATCATACGCTCCTCCTCGCCAGCTGTCAAGTCAAAGCGCTACAACGATCTTCCAAAACATAGGACCGCAACCGAAGCGGCACCCGACTGGAGAAGGGCCTTTGCGCACTCGGCCGCCGTCGCGCCACTGGTCACGAGGTCGTCCACGAGAAGCACGTGCTTTTCAGCAATCCTGCTACCGTAAGCAATAAAGGCCCCTCGAACGTTCTCCGCTCGCTTCTCACGGGCGGTCTGCGATTGGGGCCTTCCCCGACGGCGGCGCCGGAGGGCGCTGCTGTCCATGGTGATGCCGGTGAGCCTGGACAGCTCCCATCCCAATCTCTCGGCTTGGTTGAATCCGCGCCGCTTTTCATCCTTTCGGATCATCGGCACGGGCACGAGAACCCATTGACCAGATTCGGGTTCCAAAAACGTTTCCAGCGCTTGCTGAATCGTCCGGGCAATGTGCGGAATCAGTGCTGTATATCTTGAAAATTTAACTAGATGGATCAATTTCAACACGTGGTCATCAGTCATGAATGGAGCGATAACCCTAATATCGCTCCGTGCTGTAGGTTCCGGTGGGGATTCCAGACCTTTAACTCCTGGTTCTTGCTCGTCGCTCGGACTCCCTTCGGGTTGCTGCCCGAACCTTTGCTTAGAAACCATTGCCACATGATTGCCAACATGGAAGCGACCGAGGTTCCCGGCGGACCGGGTTTCATCAAAGCAGGACAAGCACCTTTCGCATATCGGCTTGTTTTCGAGAGGGATCACTCCGAATACTTTTAAGTGGACCGGACGCCTGAGGCATCTCGAGAAGGGTCCGCTGGACCTCGCCGCTCCCGGCTGACCGGTAGAAGCACCACAGAGGACGCAGCGATTCTCGATCAGAAAATCAATGGCTGCTTGATGAACTTGCCGAAGGTGTTCGGCAGCCCTCGGCAAGAGGGTGATCATCCAATTCGCCACGCGGACCCGCGAGGGGACCTTATTTGCCCTATGCAACACTGAGTTCAAGCGATTCAGCGCCCGCCGCCACACGAACATCATCACCCCATCCCGCGGGACATTGAAGCTACGCCATCTAGCCCGCATTCCCGCTCGGCGCGGAACGCCGCTCGCTCGTTTTCCTGAGCAACAGGTAGATGCCGATCAGAAACATGCCGACGCTTATGACTTGATTGAGTGTTAATCCAAACAGAACCAGCATGTCCTCCTCGTAAATCCGGAAAAAATCCAGTGAAAAACGGAAGACGCCGTACATCACGAGCAACGCCCCGAAGGTCCCACCTTTTTTACGAACTCGGCGCTCAAAGAGAAAAAGTAGGAGGAAAGTGATCAAACCGTACAGCGAAGCATAAAGCTGCGTCGGATGAAGTTTGACGGCCGGAACCGAAAGCTCACGAGCAATGCGCAGCGAATAATAACCAGCAGCGCAATCGGTCGGAAATGTTACGCCCCACGGCAGATCCGTTACCTTACCGAAACAACATCCGCTCATGAAACAGCCGATCCGGGTGAACGCGAGTCCCAGCGCGATCGAGGGACTCAGCGCGTCGGCTGTAAAGAGGAAGCTCAAGCGCTTCCTGGAGGTATAGATGTAAGATGCCAGAATGGCGAGGAGGAGGCCACCGTACAACGTTGCTCCCCCCTCCCAAAGAGCGAACATATCGAGAAAATTTCGGTATTCGTCCAAATGGAATGCCACGTAGAGCAATCTGGAACCCACCACTGCAGTCAATATGATGTAGACACTTATGTCGAGGATATGCTGGGGCTCCAAACCGAAATTCCTTGCTCTCTTGGAGGCGACTAAGATGCCAACAAGAAAACTCAACGCGAGCATGAATCCGTACGAATGGATCGTGAACCATCCCACTTGGATCAGTACCGGATGCATTTAAGATTCCTTAGTAACTCACGATATTTCATTTATCCTGTACCTTTCAATACTCGAACCAGCGCACGCTGCAGTTTAGAAGAAAACCGATGAAAAAGAAGCTGACAACTATAGAGCTTCCTCCATAGCTGATAAACGGCAACGGGATCCCCGTTACAGGTGCGATTCCGGTGGTCATCGCCACATTGATGAAAACCTGAAAGAAGAAATAAGCGGCAATACCGATGCACACCGTGCTGGCAAATTCGCTCCTCGATTTTTCGGCTAGAGCCAGCGCCTTATAAATCAAGATAAAAAACAACACGAGAATTGCAAGGGCGCCAATGAATCCCAATTCTTCCCCAAGGACGGAAAAGACAAAATCAGTATGCTTAGCCGGCAGAAACTCAAGCGCCTTCTGGGTTCCCTCCAGATACCCCTTCCCAGTAATGCCTCCGGACCCGATAGCGATTTTCGATTGGAACACCTGCCATCCCGCACCGAGCTTATCAGAGCCCGGATTCAGGAAGTTCAAGATTCGATCCTGCTGATACTCCTTGAGATTGCTCCAAAGTCCCGGTAGCACCAGCCCGACACCGACGTTGGACGCCACAAGTAGGAGACTCTCAAGAAGGAAGGCCCGCCTGCGGTACGCAATGATCAGAATCAAAACGATATATATTCCAAAAGGCAGTGTCTTGTGATTCTGGGCGATTTCCTGGCCATATATGAGAAGAATACTGCTAATAAATGGGGACAACACGAACAAGATATGCAGCCCCCTAAATCCTCTCCAATACAGAACTGGCAGCAGCATGGCAAAGAAAACGAGCGCCGTCCCCAAATCGGGCTCCTTGAGAACGAAAAGAAATGGAACGATGAAGACACCGAGCACGATAACAAGCCGCTTCAGTTGATTCGGATTTCTCGTATACCCCGAAAGGATACGGGCCCATAGAAAAAGGAGTGCGATTTTCGTAAATTCGGATGGCTGGATGCTTATTGGTCCCAGAGAAATCCATCTGTGGGCTTGGCCAGTCCGCGTAATGAACAGCACGCCGACCAATAGCACGACACAGATGATGTAATACATATAAGCAAGCGTTTCGAAATAACGGAATGGGATTGTGAAACCTATGAACATCGCTATGCATCCAATAAGGATCCACAGGAGTTGCTTCTTGAGATAGAGTAAATTTGTATGATTAACAGTATCATCTTCATGCGGATAGAAGACTGAATAAATGAGGGCCAGCCCCAATATGCAAAGGAGCGCCACTGTCAGGCAGATCATCCAATCGAAATCTCTAATTGCTTTCACGGTGCCTGCCTCCGAGGCCGACAGCTAGTCCCGTTTGATCGCCTACAGGGGGCTTCTGCTCTGCGAGCTGTTTTTCGAAATATTTCCTGTATGCATCTCTCGCCAGTGGAGCAGCGAATTCTCCTCCGTGCCCTGCGTTTTCGATAAGGACCGCGATAGCGATAACTGGATCATTTGCTGGGGCATACCCAATAAACCAAGCATGGTCTTTACCATGCGGATTTTGAGAAGTCCCAGTCTTGCCCGCTGTTTGAAGCCCATCGACCCGACACCAATGTGCCGTGCCATCCTTGTCTTCGACGACCCCCCGCATCGCGCGCTTTAAAAACTGGATCGTCCGTTTCGACAGCGCCCCAATCTCTCGCTTTGGATGGACGACATGGTAATCGTCCCCGATTGAATGAATGACGTGCGGGCTGACGAGGTACCCCCCATTCGCGATAACGGCGGCAACCCGGCACATTTGGAGCAGCGTCGAAAGAAACTCACCTTGGCCGATCACATTGTTGAGAACATGCCCCTGAGTCCATTCACCTTTACCGAGCTTGTTATCATAGTACTTTCTGTCTGGGACGAGACCTCGCGCCTCACCACGCAGCTCAATTCCGGTCCGGGAGCCGAGGCCGAATGCACGAGCGGCTTCGGCAAGCTCATCTACATCCAGCGTTTCGGCGAACTTGAAGAAGTAGGAGTCACAAGATTGGACAACGGCATTGTGAAGATCCATCCACCCATGCCCTTCTTCTCTCCAGCACTTGAAGAATCGGTTGCCGAACCTGTGTGCACCGGTGCAGTAGACGAGCAGCTCCTCCGGATCCACCAGCTCGTTTTCGAGCGCGACGCTGGCAGAAATCACTTTTAGCGTCGATCCCGGAGGGTATGTTGCCTGTAGGTAGCGATTGAAAAGGGGCTTACTTTCTTCGTTGTGCAAGCGATCCCACTCTTCTTGATTGATGCCTGCAGCGAAACTGTTTGGATCGAATCGTGGAATGCTCACTGCCGCAATCACAGCGCCATCGTGGACGTTCATCATGACTACCGCGCCCGTTCCCTCCCTCGCCAACCGTTCCTCGAGATAGGCTTGGATCTTTGCGTCGATCGTCAGCTTCACGGTCCTTCCCGTTCTCGGCGCAATAGAAGGTCCATCTACATCGCCGAGCACCGTTCCCCAGGCGTTTACTTGAACGACCCGGTAGCCGTGTATCCCGTGAAGATGTTCTTCACAGTAGAGTTCCAATCCTGTTTTTCCGATCACATCCCCCGCTTGGTAATCGCGTGGATCACTGTTGGCCAGCTCCTCATCGCTTATCTCTGCAACATAACCGAGGAGGTGGGACGCAAAGAGTCCCTTTCGGTAACGACGCCTTGCTCTTGTCTCCACTCGGAGCTGAGGGAAAAGATCGACATTTTCCCTGACTGCAGAAATTATCAACTTGTCGGCGTCTTTGACCACCGGGAACGGTAAGCCGGCGTTTTTCTTGGCCCAGATATCGAACCGCGCAAAAACTGCAGTAGAGTCCAGTGTGAGAAAATTGGAGAGCTTCCGGATCATCATCAAAGCACTTTCTTCTCTTTTCCATGGCACGACTACATCGAAGCGCGGCACGTTATCAACGAGTACTTCGCCGTTTCGATCTACGATCAATCCCCGTGGAGCGGGAATTCTTAAACGCTGGAATTGGTTTTTCTCCGCGTCCTTGGCGTATCCAGCGTGCTCGACCGCTTGAAGGGAGAAAAGTCTGATGAGGAGTACGAGGAAAAAAAACACGGCAAACGCTTGAAGCCAGCGACGCCTCGTCCTGCCGAGTCTCTCATCCCAACTAGCTCTCTTGCCCAACCGATCTCACCATCCTCGCATTAATAAACAGCATCAACTTGTGCAAGACAATTCCAGCGACAGCCGTGTACACCGCAGACGGAATCGCGACGTTGAAGAGCATCTTGATGAAATTCCCCATATCGAGAGCAGTAAAGAAGATCAAATAGACAAAATCGTGTCCCAATGCGGCGAGAAAGAATACAGCTGACAAAAACAGGGTTCTCTCGGGAACCGTCTTGGCGCCCACGTGGCCGAAAGCATAACCGATGAGAGTCTTTGTGAGCGCATTCAAGCCTAGAAACGCAGGATTGAAAAGATCTTGAAAAAGCCCGACGACAAATCCGATCAGGGATCCTCTTATCGTGCCCTTATACAAGGCGAAAAATGAGCACAGGAGTAGAGCGAAATCGGGCGAGATTTCACCGATCGAAAGCTTTCTCAACGCCACGACTTGAAGAAACAAACACACAAATGCGATGATCACCAGAACGGATACTCTCATCGTGCGTACAATGCATTTTTACGAGCACTACCGAACACCGACAGGCTGTCTTCCATATCGTAAAAGATCGCTTGATTCCAAGGGATCTCATCTATAACGACGAAAACCTCCTCAAGCGACCTGAATTTGATATAGCTCTTGGCCTCCACTCTGAGGCTGAGCCCGTCGATCGCATGGGTGACTTTGCTCACTACGGCGACGGGGAATCCTTTTGGGACAACACCGCCGAATCCGCTTGTTATCAGTGTATCCCCTATTGCGACATCTTCAACGATACCGACGTTTTTAAGCTCAAAATATGAATGATGCATCCACTCTAGAATGCCGACAACACGACTCCTCTTGTCGATACAGCTTACCGGATTGTTCCGGCTGCAGATCAGCTGAACCCAGGAGGAATTTCCAAAAACTTCTATAATCCGACCAACATACCCCCGATAGGATAAAACCGGCATCCGCACTCTCAGAGAATCTCGCGCACCCTTGTCGATGACGAGCATCGTTTGATAGCGGTCGAGATTCCTTCCAATTACTTCACAAGGAACGAGTTTCAGGAACTGCTCCTCTTTGAAATCGGCCAGTCTCCGCAGCCGCTCCCTCTCTTCCCTGAATTGGGCAAGCCTCTCCCTTTCCAGCAGGAGGCTTGCAGCAATGCGCTTGAGCCGCCTGTTTTCTTCTCTCATTTCACGAAAATCTTCGACAAAGTGGGTTACCCGGTCAACAGGAAGGAACAATCCATTGAGCGCTACCTTGGCCATACCGAATTTTGCCCGCTGTGGTATGATCAGTAGAATAAGGGAGAGGATAACAAGTAGACCGAGCGTTGTTTTGTCACGGTGTCTTTGAAAAAGCTGCTCGATAATCTGCATTTCAATCGTGAGTGCTTTGCATCAAGATTCTGTCGTAGAGATGGACGTTGTCCAAAACCTTCCCCGCTCCGAGCACAACGCAACGCAGGGGATCGTCAACAAGATTGATCGGCAAGTTGGTCTGCTCCTTTAGCAGAGTGTCCAGGCCTTTCAATAACGAGCCTCCACCCGTCAGAACGATTCCTCTATCGACGATATCGGCGGCGAGTTCCGGTGGAGTCTGCTCCAGGGCGGTTTTGAGTGCTTCGACGATTTGAGAAAGAGGTTCGCTCATTGCTTCGCGAATCTCCTCGCTCGTGAGCTTTAGGTTCTTTGGGATTCCGGCGACAAGATCCCTCCCTTTCACCTCAATCTCAAGTTCATTATCCAGCATCGTTGCCGATCCAATTTGCATTTTTATTTGCTCCGCTGTCTGTTCGCCGATCAGCAGGTTATATGTGCGTTTTACGTAATTGACGAGCGCTTCGTCCATTTCATCTCCGGCAACTCGGATCGAGCAGTTCGCCACAATACCGTCCAACGCGATGACGGCGATCTCTGTTGTTCCTCCCCCAATATCGATAATCATGTTACCCGAGGGTTTATCGACGGGGAGGCCCACGCCGATTGCTGCTGCGATAGGTTCTGCGATCAGATACACATCGCGCGCGCCCGCGTGCTCGGCGCTGTCCCGAACGGCCCGTTTCTCCACTTCGGTGATGCCTGAGGGAACGGCAATAACGATTCTCGGCCGGATGAACAGCTTCTTCTTCTGAGATTTTTTGATAAACTCTCTCAACATCATCTCGGTAATCTCGAAGTCGGCGATCACCCCATCTTTCATCGGGCGTATGGCGGCGATATGCTGTGGCGTTTTGCCCAGCATAGCCTTGGCTTCCTTTCCGACCGCATAAACCTTACGGTTGGATTGATCCACTGCGACGACGGATGGTTCGTCCAGAACGATTCCGTTTCCCTTGACGAAAACGAGCGTATTGGCAGTGCCCAAATCGATCGCCACATCATTCGAAAGAAAATTGGATAACCTGGAAAACACTTCCGATCCCGCTCCTTTCCTGATCCTTCTCCCGTGGGCCTGCCTAAAAGTAGCCCCTCTCCTTCAAGCTAGTAAACTTTCCCGCTCCAATGATCACATGGTCGAGCAGCCCGATTCCTATGAGTTCGCCGCATTTCGCAAACCGCTTGGTGAATTCGATGTCTTCCTTGCTGGGCTTTGGATCGCCGGTTGGGTGATTGTGCACCAGCACGATCGAAGCTGCGCTGGTCGATATCGCTGGCTTCAAGATTTCCCTCGGATGGACAATAGATGCATTTAATGAGCCAATCGATATCGTTGCGGTTTTTATGACCTGGTTCTTCGTGTTCAAAAATGCCGCTTTGAAATGCTCCCTGTCATAGTGCTTCATCTCATCCATAAAAATTCTGGCTACATCTCTCGGGGATTTTATCAATGCCCCGTTACTGCCAGATTCCCGGACGAGCCTTTTGCCCAGCTCGAAAGCGGCAGCCAGCTGGCACGCTCGGGCAAACCCGATACCGGTAACGCACTTCAGATCGTCGAGATCGGCTTTGCCGAGAGAGGGTAGGTCGCCAAAGGTTTCCAGAAGCCGATACGCTACAGCAAGGGCGCCGGCGCCTTTCGAACCACTGCCGATGACGATCGACAAAAGCTCTTGGAGAGAGAGCTCCTGCGCTCCGATATGATACAACCTCTCCCGGGGTCTATCGCCGGGAGGGAGTCCTTTGACGGACATCCCATTCATCATCTTCCCCACCCCCTAACGATCCGTCAGAGGAAACATACCACAAGACGATGGCAGGCTACCACCTGCTCAGACACTCCTACAAGCATTTTATTCGGCGGACAGCACATCCGCAAGAAATCTTTACTCACCTCGTCATGTCGGACGCCGTTCGGACGTTATCATCCGGGGGGACGCTCATCATCCCGAGCATTTCCTCCCCCTCTCCATTTTCTCAGAACTCCCGACAACTCGTAAAAGGTGCTCTCAAACTGCTCCAAAAGAGAGAAGCCGTACTTGCTCCCGAGCGAATTCCACCCACTCATCATCAGGATACAACTCTATGAGCTTTTTGTAACAACGCGCAGCTTCATCTATATCATCCAACGTGTTCCAATAGAGGTTTGCCGAGCGCAATAGAGCAAACGGTGCCTCTTTGTGCAGAGGGTAGCGTCTCGCGAAGTTTTCGTAAGCCCTTATCGCAAGCTTATGCTTGAGATTTCGCTCGAGGCCGAATGCGAGATCGAGATGCTTCCCAGGTGAGAGCACAAAGTTCGGGAAACCATGGAGCGCTTCCCTAAAGAGATCTTCCGCCCGCCCCCGCTGTTTCTTCCGCAGGAGACGTTCGCAGGCTTTTCTGTAGTTCTCATTCGCGCCTTTGGTGTCCCCGACGATGATCTTCGCCCTGGCCAGCGTGGCAACGGCGTTGTCGTCGTCGGGGCGCAACGAGAGATAATCTATCAACTCCCCCTGGGCGGCATACGCTTCGCCCTTTTCGACGTATCTCTGCGCCCTGCGCCAGATGGTTTCGATCTTGGCTCTTCTATGCTCGCCCACTAGGAGGACCAGCCCAACTGCCCACATAAAGCCTGCGATGTGAGTGATATAAGCGACGTTCGACGCGACGCCGCCCGCCTGCACCAAACCGCGGACGAGCTGCAGTACAAACCACAGGGCGATGGCGAGCAGCGCTGGTATTTCGACTCTTCCAGCCCGGTTGTACGCCTGCAGTGGCATGAACGCCCAGAAAGCCACTTCCAAGCGGCTGGCATAGAATCGTACGGCAAATGCTCCCAAAATCCCGGAGATCGCTCCCGAGGCACCAATGATACCCACATCCGGTTGGTGTAAGACATGGATGTTAAACAGCCCCTGGAGCACATTTCCCAAAGCAGACGACGAGAAAAACAGTATGGCGTAAAAGACCGCTCCCATACGATCCTCGACATACCTTCCAAAGACCAGCAGGAAAACCATGTTGCTTATCAGATGGAGGTACCCAAAATGGAGAAAGGCAGCGGCCATAGCTATAAACAGGTTGGATTGCCCAGGAATATAGATGAGATTGTAAAAATCGACCGGCAGCTGCCCGGCATAGTACCGGTTCCCGAAGAAAATAGCGAGACAGAGGAAACAGCAGAAGTATGTTATAGCAGGGAACTTACGGAGCTCCTCATCGATCCTCACAGGTATGTAATAAAAGAAGTACATCGTCGGTGCTCTCTTTTACCGGTTAAAGCTCAAGAAATCATTGACTTGCAATATTCGGGCCTCGGAAAGCAAATACTCGAATTGGAGCCAGGAATCCGCGCAAAAAATTGAGCCCCCCAATATCTGGGGGGCTCAACATCATCCGGCCCAATGAGCTGTGCCTACACAGCTCCTAGAAATGATAAATGGCGCTGATTCGGGAAATCGGGACATCATCAGCGGGCTGCGCTGGCTCACGAATCCCATAATTATAGTCATAGGCGGAGTGACCGGTCAGCCAGTATCCCACGCTGAACGGAAGCTCCGGACCCAGCTCCATGTCGATGTCGAACTCGGCGATATGGAAGCCGGCTCCCAGGAACCAATCAAAGAATGCATCCGTGTAGTCGATCTCGGAGGCATCGACATATGTATCCGTACCCTTCACCAGTGACTTGATCGCTCCGACGCGCACTGTCAACCATGGCTTCACAGCGGACTCAAGGGCCAGACGGAAGGTTGGGAGGTAGAACGCTGTGAACTCGGCGAGAGCGGCGCCTAACGTATCAGGAACCGAGGGCTCCCAGCTCATTCGCTGGACCTCGACGCCAAAAACGAGCAGGTTGTTCGTGTTCACATCGAGATTCAGAGCGGCACCGATCCGGAACGCGTTGATTTTATCTCCGTGAGATCCAAAAGTCAGATCCGGATTCTCTAGAGCAAACTCCAGGAACTGGAATTCGGCGAATGGAACGAGCGTCGCATAATCTTTCCACTCGTAGAAAATACGCAGGGCACCATCGAAAACGAGCTGCTTATCGAAATCCGACGTGTCCGGGGTGATGAACGATCCGTACGGGATGTTCTCGCCGCCAGCGACACCCACCGTGAATGCAACGTCCATGTAAGCACTCTCGCCTGCATCGGCGCGGATCCCGCCACCAAAGGTCGTGAACCTCAGATCAGATGTCAGATCCGCAGTCTGGATATCCGCATCAGATCGTGTGAATCCCAGGCCAACGGCGAGTTTCTCGAACTCCTTACCCCACTGGATGGCGAACTTGTTCACGGGGAAAGCACGGCCGACAAATTGATCATAGATGTCGAGCATTTCAATGCTCGCGAACACGGGGTTCACGATGAAGAAGCTGTTGTCCGTAACGTTGTCCATCAGGAAAATCCCCCAGGTGCCGTATTTGCCGTTCTCACCACATGAGTGTGTGATACCGAGCGCCTGATCGATAGCGGAGAATCCGTTGTACGTACCCAATTCCGCCATCACCATGTTGCTGTAAGAAGGGAGTGTGGCGTACCAACGGAAAATGTTGGAGTCATCGTTGATGTAGTCTCCAGAGCGGGCAAGTGAGTTTTGCCTCGCCGTTGTGGCGAGAGCAATAGGAGCCGCCATCGCAACAACGAGCAGCGAAACGACGCACACTTTGCCGAAAGTTTTAAACATCTCGAACCTCCTCATCCAGGAACAGAGGGCCTTGGAGGAAACCGGCTTCTCCATTCCTAAAATTCGATTTATTTCGATTTCGAATACTGCATACACTAAAGGTGTCCGAATCCTACCGCCCGACGGCGGTTCACCTAACGTAGTGATGCATCACCTCCTTCTGCAAACGGACCCACGGTGACTTAGCCCAAGTAATAAAAAAGAACAACGATTGTATTGTTAAAACTGGATACAGAAATCCCCCCCATTCTTCCTCCCACACTACGATCGTGGAAATTACCGACACGCCAAAATCTTGTCAACTTCTTTTATTGTGAGGAGGAGAATTTTCACGAGCGACCGCTGACTGGACCGGACAAAACGATCTTGCCGTGTACCTTTTGGAGGATCTCTAATCCTTTGTCATTAAAAAACTTGCAAGGAACTACTTGGAGAGAGGGTCCCGGGTGATTCTCCAATCCCCAGCGAGTTTCGCCTCGAACAAAGGGTGTGCAGGATCGAGGGAGTCTACCCGAACCTGGCCGTAAGCGTGTAGAAATAGACTATTTGACAAGTACATAGCTGCATGGGTGATTTGGGTTTCGCTTTTGCCGAAAAAAAGAAGATCCCCCGTTTTCAACGCGTCCAGCCGACCTATTTGTTTTTGCTTTCCGAACATCGCCTGAAGATCCGAATCCCGCGGTAGCAAAAGTCCGTTGAGCTTATATATTCTCTGAATGAGACCCGAACAGTCGAATCCTTTCGGTGTGGTCCCTCCCCACAGATACGGAACCCCGAGGAACTTGAATCCGGTGGTGGCAAGGTTGCTTCTCACCGTAGAGCGCCGCCGAGGCAGCGGTTCGATCGTTCGGCTCCTGGCATAGCCTATCTTCCCATCGGGCAACTCGACTTCCCTCCATCCCCGCTTACCGATGTTTCTCGACACTACCGGAATTCCGATTACCGCATCGCAAACAGGAAGCGCATCAACAGCAGGCGATGCATAGATCTGCGTGACCGATTCTCCCACTCGGTGTTTGACCTGTTGCAAAAAATCACGGGTTTTTTCTTGTGTCGTGGGTTTTAGATGCCAGCTCCGGATCCACCCAATATAACCATCTTCCAGACGGACAAGATTCCAATCCCCCTCTTCTTTCAGCAAGCTGAGGGCGTCCCCGTAGATGATCTGAGTCACCAGCTCGGCCGTGTGGCAAGGCGAGCGACGAACGTCGGCAACGCTCGTCACAGCAATGAGCAGTTCAGCCAAGCTCTTTCTTCGTCTCGGCAGTGCGATGAACTTGAGTCCTTTTATGCCGCTCCCGAATTTGTTTCTCGCTTCTCTCTCGATTTCCTCCAGCACAGTCCGGTCGCTGCACTCAACGATGATTTCCAAACCGCCCGGTGGTGACGGTCGAATCGAGACATAGCAGCTTCGATGGTCGAGAGACCGCCTTTTCAAAATGGAAGCAGCGAGCTCATTGATCCCGGACAGCATCTCCAATCCTCTCCATGGGCTTTGATGCGCCAGATAATGAATACCAATGGCACCTCGATCGTCTCGGGGCGACTTTTCGACGTATCAATTCTAGCACTCTCTACAGACGTCCTCCCGAACCAGAAAGTTTCGGATCCAAGACATCCCGCAACGCGTCTCCCAGAAGATTGAAACCAAGGACTTCGAGCGTGATTGCCACTCCAGGCGCGAGCGAGAGCCACGGCGCCACACGGAGATAATCGAGCCCCGAGCTGATCATCGATCCCCAGCTTGGAAGCGGCGGTTGGGCGCCCAAACCGAGAAAGCTCATCGAGGACTCCGCCATCACTGCCATCCCTAGCCCCATCGAGAAGATCACTATCAGCTGGGATGAGCAGTTCGGGAGCAGGTGCCGGAACATAATATTCAAAGGGGACCCCCCGATGGATCGAATAGCGAGAACGAACTCGCGCTCTTTGAGTGAGAGAACCTGCGCACGGACCAGCCTCGCCACGCCGGCCCACCCGACTGCGCCAAGCGCGATGATCAACGATGTCAGACTCGGACCGACGGCGGCCATTACGGCAATCAGAAGGAGCAAACCCGGATAAGCAAGGGTCACATCCGCCAGGCGCATGACGATGTGATCGACTCTTCCCCCGAAATAGCCGGCACAAAGACCGAGCAGCGCCCCAAGGGCGACGGCGATCAATCTCGCTAAGACACTGACCTGCAGAGAAATCCGCGCCCCCACTAGCAGCCGACTCAGCACATCCCGTCCGAAAAAATCGGTACCGAGCGGGTGCGCAAACGTCGGAGGGGAGAGCGCCACGTCCATATCGATGTCGTAGGGATCGTAGGGCGCGATATAGGGCGCAAAAATGCCGGCGATCAAAACCAGAAGGACCAAGAAAAATCCGATCATTCCGTTCCTTTTGCTGATCAACCGGCGCATAGGACGGCTCCCTCACTCGCTGCCCGATCGTCTTCCCGTTCTGATCCTGGGATCCACCCAGGCGTAAGACAAGTCGACGGCTAGATTGATGACCATGAACACAACCGCCATGAAGAACACGGCACCCTGTATCGCTGGAATATCGCGTTTCAGGATCGCATCCAGCGTGAACCTCCCCAGTCCCGGCCACGCGAAGATGGATTCGGTCAGTACCGCCCCGCTCAGGAAGCTTCCAAAATCAGTTCCGACGACGGTAATTATCGGAAGCAGCGCGTTTCGAAGAGCGTGCTTGACGAGCACTTTTCTTTCCGGAACACCCTTCGCCCTGGCCGCTTGAATGTAGTACTCCCTGACTTCGTCCAGCATGCTCGACCTCGTGATCCTCGCGACATAGGCTGCCGATGCCTGGGCGAGCGTGAAAGCGGGAAGAATGAGATAGGCTGGACTCCCTCCCCCGTAGCCCGAAGGCGGTAGCAAATGAAGTTTGATCGAAAACAAATAGATCAGGAGGACCCCGAGCCAAAAGACGGGCATGGATATGCCAACGATAGACACTCCCATGGCCACGTGGTCCACAGTGCCGCCCCATTTCCAAGCGGCGAGAACACCGGCGGATATACCCAAAACAACAGAAATGGCCATCGCCGCGACGGCAAGTCGAAAGGTGTATGGAAAGCGTTTCCAGATAGAATCCCAAACAGGTTCCCCGGTGACATACGACCTGCCGAAATCCAATTTGGCGAGCTTTTTCAGAAAATGGGCATACTGGACGCCGACGGATTTATCCAGATGCATTTCCTCTCTCAGCTTTTGTATGGTCTCTTCATCGTACCGCTCTCCGACCATGCTGAGAACAGGATCACCAGGAAGAATGTAAAGTAGAAAAAATGTAATAGTGGCCACGCCGAGGAGAATGGGTAGGAAAAGCAGTATCCGTTTGATCGTGTAGTGAAGCATCTTCTCTATTCAGCTTCTCGCTAGCTTTTTCGGACGCCCTCGTACTGTCGGGCGAGATAGAGAAATGGGATGCGATAACCCGTTATTCCCAGTGAAACGACTTCGAATGATTTCGGGAAATAGAGATAGATCCACGGAGCCTCCTCATAAACGAGGCTGTCGATTTTTGCGTACAGATTGTAGCACTCGTTTTCCCCCAGTGTCCGATGCGCCAGCTCTATCAGACTATCTATCTCTGCGCTGCTGAAAAAAGACCGGTTACCCCCACCGCCCGTGTTCTCCGAGTGGAATAGGGGATACAGGAAATTTTCTGCATCTGGATAATCCGCATACCAGTCGAGGAAAAAGGCATCTACTTTTCCCTTGCTGACAGCTTCCTTGAACGCACTCCATTCACGCTTCACCAACCGAACTTGGATACCGACTTCACTCAGGTAGCCCTGTATCGCTTCGAGAATGCGGTTGCCCTCGGGGCTATCGCGCTGCCAGATGTCGAGCTCCATGCCGTCCCCCAAACCGGCCTCCAGCAGGAGCTTGCGGGACGCTCCAGGATCATACGAGTAGGCTGGACGCTTCCGGTACCCTTTCAGGGAAGGTGGAATGGCTCCTGCAGCCCGGACGGCTTCCCCATTCGCCAGCACCTCGATGATGCGCTCCACATCGACGGCCATGTTGAGCGCCTTCCTCACGCAAGGATCATCCAGCGGTTTCCGCGTGTTGTTCAAGCCCACATACAGCACCCTCAGTTCTGGAACAGACTGGATGCGGCGCGAAAGCGACGGATTTCCCAAAAACCGGGGGAGTTCGGCGCTCGGGATCTTCAGGACGTCGAGGGAACCGGACTCATACTCCGCAATCCGCGTAAATGCTTCCGGGATAATACGATACCGGATCGCCCTGAGCGTTTGCGAGCCAGCCGGATGAAACGGGTTTGGCACGAGCATCAAGTGATCCCCTCGCTCCCAGGAATCGAGCACCCAGGGGCCCGAGCCGACCGGTTTCTCTGAAAAGTTCGAGACAAGGGCGGCGGGTGCTCCGGAATGCGCTTTCGTATCCACAAACAGCTCCTCGGGAACGATCCTCGCAGCTGGCATTGCGAGGAGCTGCAGAAACGGTCGAAACGGTCCCTCCAGCTCGATCGAGACCGTGGAATCGTCCAGAACCGCGAGCCCCTCGATTTCGGGAGCCATGCCCTCGGAGAACGCATCCGCTCCCTTGATTCGTTCCAGCACCCACTTCCTGGGAGAGCGGCAGTCCGGTGAAAGGAGCCGCTTGAAACTGAACGCGACATCGGACGCCCCTACTCGTCTTCCAGTGGAAAAACGCATTCTCCGATCCAGGTGAAACACGTACCGTTTGCCGTCATCCGAAATCTCCCACGAAGATGCCAGATCCGGAATGACTTCCCCATCAGGAGAAAAACGGACCAATCCCTGGAAGATCAAAGAAGCAACCTCTCCCTCGGCCACATCCACAACGTATGCAGGATCTAATTTGTTTGGGGAAACTTCCAGGGCGAGGCAGAGGACATCTTTTTCTTGCGCTCCACCGCCACAGCCGAGGAAAGCAACAGCGAGATAAGCGAGAAAGGATTTTTTCAAGGCATGCTCGTTTGGATCAAACGATAATCTCCAAGACCAAAGCGATCATAAAAAACAAACACCAAGTTATTCGAGAAGTACCGCCAAATCAGATATTCTCCCTGGAGATACGGATCCGTCGACGTGTCGATTTGATCGGGTTCCCCGTACTTGATGTAAACCTGCCCCCGATCCGTCTTCCACCCGGAGTCGAGCGAAGAGAAGTGGGTTGTCGCGTACCGCACCCTTCGCAAGTGTTCCTCGAGTGCCTCGTTCGCCTCTGTATTCGGCGTAGGGTCGCGCATCCTCCAGAACTCCGACCACGCTCTGGGCCTATCCTCGAAAGAGGCGTTCTTGAGGCCTTCGAGTTCCTCGCTGGACGCAATCAGCGCCAGAATCTCCATTGTCTGGTCGAAGTATTTTCCCAGCATCGCTCGGTTGAATTCAATGGTGAAGCGCAGCGAGGATGTCGTCTCCCTTGGTGGATTTTCGAGGGCGGCCCTAACGTTGAATATGTAGGCACCCGGCTCCCACTCATCCACGCTGAACGTAACGGCAAAAGCATCCCCTGCGCCCGAAATTTGGACCTTTCGCTTGCCGTAGAGGAGCTGGCGCTTCGAGCGATCTACGACCTCATAGGAGAGCCTGCATGGAATCGGCTTTCCGGCCCTCTCCTCTGCGTAGACTTCGAATCCGAATGCCGGCTGCCTCTCGAAACCGAAAAACGTGGTTTGCTCCTTCTCTTCGACTTCCTCGCCTTTGAGGAAATCGCCTCCCTCCAGCGCGGCGGCTAGGGATGAAGCCTGGCGGGGAACGGTGAACAGTCTCGGAGGGCTCAATCCCACGCCCGATGAAAGATAATCGGGAACTTCGACGCCGACCGATTTCGGAATCCTCAGCTGTGTATTCTTGATGGCGAGCAACGCTTCTGCAGTGTAATCGCCGGGATCCAACTGGAAGGTTTTGGCGACCTTCGACGTTTTCTTGCGAGAGCTGGTCTCTTCGTAGCTGCCAACCTCCACCCTGTCTCGAAGAACGGCCGATTCGATCAGCTTTCCCTTGGAATCGAGAATTTTGACATAGAGCTCATATGAGGCTTCATAAAGATCATTTTTCTTGAGGAAGACCATGTTGCTATATGGGATGATCGCACTGACCTTGATGAGGGGGCGGCGGTCGTCACCCATATAAGAGTGTGCAAATAACGAGAATCCCCTGTAGAACGGTCTCTTGCCGCCTTGCCCCATCACGAGGACGGCTAGAACGGCAAAAAAGCACGCTCGGCTCATCACACGAATCATCATGTCGATATCTCCTTCCTCGTCAATGTAGTACAGGAGTTTAAGGGGGGGCAAGACAAAAGCGGTGCTATTCGTAATGGAGAGCAACAACCGGATCCAGCCGAGCGGCCCGGCGTGCCGGGTAGAGACCGAAAATAATGCCTACCAGCGCCGAAAATACAACAGCGATGAGGGTCCACTCGACAGAGAAATAGAATGGAAATCGGAGCAAGTGACTCATCACGACCGCAGCAGTCGTTCCCAGCAACGTTCCAACAATTCCACCGATACCCGTCAGGGTGGCCGATTCGATGAGGAATTGCAGGGTGATATCCCTCTTGTTGGCGCCGATCGCCATCCGGACGCCGATTTCACGAGTCCTTTCAGCAACCGAGATCAACATGATATTCATGACGCCGATACCGCCGACCACCAGGCCAATCGATGCGATCACGATAAGGACGAGCCCGATGTAAAACGTCACTCTCCCTATCGTTTCGAGAAACGCCTCGCTCGTGATCACGGCAAAATTGTTTTCGCGCCCCGGCCGGATATTTCTCCGTATGCGGAGGACGTTGGTAATTTGCTCCTGTCCTTCTTCCAGCGTACTTCCCTCTTTGACATTCGCGGTTATCGACGTATTGTCGAATTTCGTCATGAAATCCTTTCGATAGGTCGTGTAAGGAATCACAGCGAAGTTATCGGAGATCGCTCCGATAAAATGCTTTCGCCTCGCGAAAGTTCCAACAACCTTATAGCGCTTGTCTGAAACGCGAATGACCTTTCCGGTCGGATTTTCGCGGGGGAAAAGATCTTGAGCCGGCCCATACCCAAGCACCACGACGCGCTCTCGGTGGGAGAGCTCGGTCTCGGTGAAGAATCTGCCCGTCTCGATGGGTATGGAATAGACGTCCGGCATCGTGTGCGCCATCCCGACGAACTGGATCGGGCGCGTTTTTTCGGCCTTATAGTAAAGGACATACATGCGGTTGGGGGAAATCGCATAACAAACGTCGTCCAGGGCTGGGCAGGATTCTTCCAGCGCATCGGCATCTTCTGGATCGAATCCCTTGCGTCTCAAATACTCCTCGTCGTCCACACCTCCCACGAACATATCGAATTTCTGCACGACGAGGTAAGGCCTGGTCGCGGAAACGAGGTCCTTGTTGATCTTCCTTCCCAGACCCGTTAGAACAGTGACCATGGCAAGGATGGTCATGATGCCGATTGCAACACCGAGAATCAGCAGCGATGAGCGCATCTTGTTGGCTTTGATCACACCAAGGGCCTGATAGAGATTGTCTCTCCACAAGCCCCTCTTGGACGTTGACCAGCTAGGGGATCGTTGGTCCATCAGGAAGGCCTCCCTCACTCGTACCGAAGCGCCTCTACGGGATCGAGCCTCGCCGCTTTAACAGCCGGATATGTCCCGAAAATAAGACCCACCACGATCGTCACGACGAAAGCGATCGCAACGATCACTGGATCGACACTGTAGGGCAACGGCGTTTTCCATGAAACAATCGACGCGATGAGAAAACCGATGAGCATCCCAAACAGCCCGCCAAATAATGAAAGCGTCGCCGATTCGACAAGAAATTGCCAGACGATGATCGGCCTGCGTGCTCCGAGGGCCTTGCGTATGCCCACTTCACGTGTTCTCTCGGTCACGGCAACGAGCATCGTGTTCATCAGCACAACGCCCCCAACAACCATGGAAATACTCACCAAAGCGATAAGGGCGGCCATGATTCCGCTGCTCATCTTTTTCCAGAGATCAACAAGTTGTTCACTTGTTGATATAAAGAAATCATCTTTGTCCGTCGGCTTCAAATGATGACGGATCCGCATGGCGACCCTCGCTTCTTCGATCGCAACAGGCAGCTCGCGGATATCCTCGGTCGCCACTTTGATTTCGATCGACTGTTGCGCCCCGAACAGCTTGAAATAAGCGCCGAGGGGAACGATAACGAAGCGGTTCCGGCTGCTGCCCAAAATAGATCCCCTGTCCCTGGCCACACCGATGACTTTGAAGTGCCGCGATCCGATTTTGAGCATCTTGCCAATTGGATCTCGAGGCTTGATCAGGGAGGTATACACCTCCCAGCCGACTACCACCACCTGGGCGTTTTCGTTCACCTCGAGGCGGGTCATGTGTCTGCCCGCATGCAGATCGATATTCTCGATGTATGGGTAATACTCATCGTGTCCTTTGACATCGATGCTTTTCAAATGCTTCTCGAAAATCCCTACTCGTACCGAAGATGAAGCCGTCCCGCTGATATAATCGGCCGAGGGGATCATCGTTCGCAGCGCGTGAACATCGTCTCGGTTCAAGGGTGGATTGTGCCGGAGAGCGTGGAGGAAGCTTTCGAAGTCGGTTACGGCTTCTATCAGATTGATGCGTTCGATAGTAAATACATTACTACCCTCGGAGGCAACCTCCTCGCGGGCGTACTCATCAATGCCCTTGAGAAGGGATACGACGGCAATAACCGACATGATTCCGACAATGTTACCGAGGAGTGTAAGAAAAGTCCGAAGCTTATTGGTAATGAGCGCATTATAGGCGATCCGTATTCCCTCGAGCAGGAGCCTCATTGTATTATTTATTCCGAAGTGGTCATCTTCTTGACATTCACAAGGTCACCGTCGCGGATGTCGGTGATCACTTTGAACGGTCCGCTGATGACTGCTTCCCCCTCTTCCAGTCCGCTCTTCACATGGAAATAGCTTTCGCCGGCGATTCCGACCTGGACTCTCCTGAACCTCGCCGTCCCCTCCTCGACCACAAAGACTCCTTCGATTTCATCATCCTCTTCTTCATCCCTTGCTCCTCGATCCTCACCAGCGAGCTCACCTTTTTCACCTTCGCCCTCCTCCCGCGAGCGCCCCTGGACTTCTCCGAGATCCTTTGCTTTCCTTACCGTGAGGCACTGGATCGGTATAGTGAGGGCATCCTCAACCCTGGCCACCACGATATCCACCGAAGCCGAGAGGCCCGGCCTGATTCCTGGTATTGAATCGGTGATGGTGACGACCACTTTGAAATCAACGGATTCTTGACCCAGACCTGCTTGTACGCGCATTGCGCTGTTTCCAACCTCAGTGACGATGCCGGAAAAGGTAGTATCGGGGAATGCATCCAGTTCGACGGTCGCTTTCTGTCCGGTTTCGATATAGATTACCTCGGTCTCGTCCACTTGAACTTCCGCTTCCATCTCGGAGAGATCCGCAATTGTAAGAAGCACCGTGCCCGGATTGTTCAGCGTGCCCATGATTGCGCTTTCCCCTTCCTCCACGTTCAGCGCCGTAATGATGCCCGGCATTTCTGCGATAATGCGCACTTCATCCAGGTCGTGCTGGGCCGTTTTCAGATTGGCTCGCAGCTTTGAGAGATTTTCCAACGAGGATCTCAGCCTCGCCTGACCGATATCCACGTTGATTTCAGCGCTCCTGAGCTCCTCCTCGGAGAGGAAGCCTTTGTCGTAGAGCGTCCTTGCACGCTGGAGATCATATCTTGCCTTCTCGAGAGTGGCTCTCTCCATGTCGAGCGAAGCCTCGGCGGCGCGAATGCTGGCTTCGAGCTGATCGACGGTGGATTGGTATTCAGTCGGATCGATCTGAAGGAGGAAGTCTCCTTTCTCCACATATTGACCCTCACTTACGGCGAGCTTTGTGATTTTGCCAATTGCAGAGGCACTGACATCCACCTTCCGCTTTGGCTCGATGGTTCCGGACGCCGTGACGATTTTCTCGATGGTTCGCCTTTTCACTTCACTCACCTGAACGCTCGTCTTGGCCCGCCTGCTCGAGCGAAGATTGAAAAAGAAGAGGAGCGCAACAACGATGATTACCGCCCCTGCGATAATTGGTTTCTTCACAGGTTCTTCCTCCGTCTCTCCGGGCTACCCTTGCTTTGTCGCATCCGACTCGATTTTACCATCTCTGATCCGGACGATTCTACGGGTGCGTCTTGCAATATAGTCTTCGTGCGTCACTACGATAATGGTATTTCCTTGATCATGGATGCGGCCGAATACCTCCATGACATCCTCTCCGGCCTTGCTGTCCAAGTTGCCGGTGGGCTCGTCTGCAAGGATGATCGACGGGCGATTCACGATCGCCCGGGCAATAGCAGCCCGCTGCCGCTGGCCACCGGAGAGCTCGCTTGGACGGTGATTCGCGCGGTCTTCCAGACCCACCTGGCGGAGAGCCTCCCACACTCTTTCTTGCCGCTCCTTTCCACTTACACCACCATATATCAAAGGAAGCTCCACATTTTGAAACGCCGTGGCACGGGGAAGAAGGTTGAACGTTTGAAAAACAAATCCGATTTCCCTGTTGCGGATGTGGGCGAGGTTGTCGTCGGAAAGTTCGGTGATCTCCTTGCCATTGAGTGCGTAAATTCCTGATGTCGGAGTATCCAGGCATCCGATAACGTTCATGAAGGTCGTCTTCCCCGACCCGGACGGTCCCATGATCGCAAGGTATTCGTTTCGCTCGACGTCCAGATCCACCCCATCGAGGGCACTGATGGTTTGGGACCCCATTCTATAGATTTTTCGAACGTTTCTTATGTGTATCAGCATTGGAGGCGACTGCCCGCTTGCGTTCGAGGTCCTCGTCGGACCCGAACTCAATCCGCGCGGACTTCACGCCCTGTTGCGCGGAGCAGTTCGGCTTTGGCGATGAGATAATCGCACTGGGCTTGCACGAGATTCGCTTTCGCTTCCGTCAATGAAACGCCCGCCTCGATCGTTTCGAGAATCGTTCCCGCTCCCACACGATATCGTTCCTCAGCAAGCCTCAAGTTCTCTTCGGCCTGGCTGACCGTTTCCTCGGAGAGATTGATCCGTTCCATCGCCTCTTTCAGCGATAGCACGATCTGCTGCACCTCATAAACCGCATCGAGCTTGCCCATTTGAAGCTGATACTCGGCGATCCGGGTTTGGGCTTTGGCCGACATGATGGACGACTTCGTGGCGAACCGATCGAAAATGTCGAAATTCAGAGACAGACCGATACCCCAGGAATACTCGCTCCTGAAGAAGTTGGAATCTTCCGGCCATTGTCTGTCGTTCCAACTATAGCTGAAATATGCACCGAGCGACGGCCATCTGGAGTTTTGGGAGGCAGCCAGAGCGTTCCTTGCCGACCGCACCCTCGATCGAAGAGAGAGGAGATCGGAGCGGTGAGTGAACATGTATGTGACTTCTTCCTCGAGCGAAGGTTCGATGGGTTTTATGGTAATCGACTCTACGATTTCGAAGTCTTCGTCCAGCGGCAAATTTAGATCATTTGCGAGCTTGGATTTTGCAAGTTCCATGTTGTTCCGCGCCGTAATGAGAGCCAGCTGGGTGTTCGCAAGCCGGACGCGTGCCTGGAGCACATCGGCTTTCGTGTTCGATCCTATGGTGAAAAACGCTTCGACCTGCTCGAGATTTCGCTTCGCCGCATCAACACCCTGCTCCTGGACCTCCTTCAGCTTCTTTGTTCGTAGAAAGTCGTAATAGCTCCGGATCACCACGGCAGTAATAATGTCCTGTTGCCACTCGAGATCATACCCCGCCGCATCCGCTGTGCTTCTCGCTTCATTCAGCCTTCTCACGCTCACGCCCCAATCGAACACGTTCATCGTGCTTTGGAGCCTGAAGGAATATGATTCATAGTCGAAACCAGTGGGCTTGATAGCGCGCCCCTGCTCGTCAATAGCAATCGAGCCGGTCGGGCCTATAAACGTGCGACCGGCGCTCATCGACAGGCTCGCCGAGGGAAGAAAATAACCGTAATTCCTGAGCACGTTCGTCCTGGCCGACCGGAGCTGTTCCCTCTGGGATCCCACTTGAGGGGAATTCTTTATGGCAATCTTCAAGCACTCCTCCAGAGAGAGTATACGGGAATCGCTAAATGCGCTCTGAGCAGCCAGTAGGACCAATGCTGCAATTACCACGGTGACCGTACGCTTTTTCATGTTTCACCTTCCAAGAATTAGCGGCCGAAATGACAGCACGACGGTACTTTCACGAATACGAAAAGATTCTTCAGAAGTTACGATTATAGCGGATTCTCGATGGTCAATAAAAGGAAAACGAAGGGGAATGCCTGACGGACCTGACTGGGATCATTCCAGCACGAACCGGAAGATAGCCTTGTCGCTGGATTTATCTGCCTGTTTGGATCGGCTGGGGAGGCTACTACTATCACAAACGCCACAAATCAATATTAATAAGCGCCCGTCAACTTGAATTGGAACGGGATCATTACATGAGCTTTCACCGGTACCGTACGCTGCTTCGCCGGTTTGAAACGGCACTTCTTTGCCGCTTCGATAGCGGCCCGTTCCATATCCGGTGTCACATCCGATGAAAGCACTACGGCGTCCAAGACCTTTCCGTCTTCTCCGACGAGCACTTTGACGGACACAGTTCCCTCGATACCTGCCTCCCGGGCAAGCTGAGGGTATTTCGGGGACTCGTAGTACTGCAGCATGGGAGGCTCATCGAACGCGAGGAACATCTCTGCCTTGCCGCTCGACGGGGCGGGTGGAGGAGGCAATTCTTCAAACGTATCGAAAGTGGTCGGCCCGATCTCCTTGTCGGCATCCTCCTCACCTTCTACCGCCTCCACGGGAACCTTCGGTAGGGCGACCTCTTGTGGAGGAGGCGGAATCTCGATGTTTTGAGGAAGATCCACCACTTCGAAACGCTCCTCCTTGAGTCTATACGGTTTGAACTCGAAGGGGGGCGAGAAGAAGAAGATAATAAAATGGATGATGAGGGCGCCAACAATGGAGTACCGGATGTACTTGCTATAGTTGCCCTTAAACTCGGCGTTCGCTGATAGTACGATAGCGGCCATGTGTCACCTTCTCAATACCGATTCCCCTGCGCGCTCCGCGTCGCTCGTGAACGAAACCCGGATGGCGTTCGCTCTTTTCAACTCCTCCATCACATCCGAGATGATGCCATAGGGAGTTCGATGATCCGCGTTGAACGCCACGATGAGCGAGGGCTTCTCCGCTAACAACGTCTTGATGATAGGTTCCACATCGGCAACCTGAACTATTTTGTCGTTGATGGAGATCTTCCCTCCCGCATCGATCCACACATGGGAGATGAGCTCGCGCTTCTGTTTATGGGCCGTTTCCGCCCTCGGAAGATTCACCGGAAGCCCATCCTCCATTTTAAAGATAGTTGTCGTCATAAAGAAGATCAAGAGGAGGAAGGCGATGTCCGCCATAGATGCCGTTGGAACTTTCTGTTCTATTTTTACGTTTTTTTGGAACTTCATGGCGTACTATCCCCTCGAAACGTTACATCATCGTTTTCAGGGAGATCGTCCTCGCGTTTGCGAGCTTCAGCTCGTCGAGGATATCGATCATCAGGCCGTATTCGCTATCCGGATGCGTTTCGATCACCACAACGAGCTTCTCGTTTTCCGCGAGCCTTTTCTCGACGGCGGGCTTGATTTCCTGAAAAGTAATTGGTTGTTTATCCAAGGTGATCGAGCCGTTCGGATACGCCTTAATGATGAGCAAATTCTTTCGGCTGACCTTGACGTTCTGCGACTGCTGACCCGGTAGTGCAAGTGGGATTCCCTGCTCGACGGCGAAGATTGTTGTAACCAAAAAGAAGATGAGGAGCAGAAATGCAATGTCCGACATCGATGCCGCAGGAATATCGGTAGATGGTCTTTGTCTCCGTTTTTTCATGGAATCTCCTAGGCGCTCGTCTCCATCTCGATGAGCTCGTTAATGACGGTAGCACTTGCTTCTTCCATCTCGATGATGAACCGGTCGATCTGGGACACGAAGAAGTTGTGCATGATCGTGACCGGTACGGCGATGATGAGGCCTGTGGCCGTTGTGATAAGCGCTTCCTGAATACCCTTTGCGACGAGCTTCGCGCTCACCTGCTCTGCAGCAGCGATCGCCGCAAACGCGCTGATCATACCGGACACCGTGCCGAGAAATCCGAGCAGAGGCGCAACATTACCGATAGTGGCAAGGGCGACGAGACCTCTTTCGAGGAACGACATTTCGATCGTACCGGCAGTTTCGATAGCTTTCTCGACAGCATCCGGACCTTTATCCGCTCGGAGCAGGCCGGAATGCAGAATTGCCGCGATCGGCCCCCGCGTTCGCTGGCACACTTCTAGCGCGGATTGAATTCCTTCTTCTCTCAGATTCCTGATGATCTTTTGCATCAGGCCTTTGACGTTAATCCTTGCTCGAGACAACGTCCAAAACCTCTCTATAATGAATACTAGAGCAATAATTGATGCCAGGAGAAGCGGATGCATGAAGTTCCCGCCCTTGATGTAGTTTTGTCCGATACCGCTGCGCTTCAGCCGATTTACGAACCCACTCTGCTCTTTCTTGATTAGGGCTTGAATCTCCGCAGCGAGCTCCGTGGAATCGTTCATAGCTGTGGCAAGCGAATCTGTCTCCGGAATCATCGCGGTTTCCGCGACGGCCTCTTCCTCCTGAGCTGCCGCCACTCCAAAAACCGCTACCAAAACCAATACAGACGCCAGGAAAAGGGCTACCGTTCGTTTAGCATCAAAGAAAGCATGCATCGCAAAGATCTCCTTTAGCTTAACGGGTGAAAGTCAAGAGGAAGCTTAGGGTCCTTAAATAAATGCGCTTATTCACGTGCAAAGCTTTATCTTAGAGCATTACACCCGTGTTGTCAATAAAATATAAAATGTTTCAGCTGAGCATACCGGCGGGGAAAAACTGACCGCATGCATAAAATGCTGCTATTTATCGGTCGTCGATGAGCTGCTCTCCAATTTATAATGGCCGTACCCCTCTCTGTCAATAAAAATAAAGCGCAGTCCGATATCCGCCTCCAGCACTCGATCTCGCTCTAGAATGGGGTTTCCGCTTCTATTGTATATCCACAATTCGTAGGGGTATGCCACGTTCCCCCCTTCCCCCACGGCGCCTATTTTTCTAGGGTCCACGATGATGTCTTTACTGGGTCCCTTGAAGCTGCCCCGGGCCCCATGAGTGCTATAGCTTACCGGGTGAAAACGATCCTCGACCTTATCCAGTGCATCCGAGAGTGCCTCACGGTTCAGCGGAACGACCTCGGCTACGATCTCGTCAGGCTCTCCGTACTTCAGGTAAATGAGCCCTCTATCGGTGAAGAATCCTTCCTGGTAGTCCGCGTAATAGGTATTGACGTACTCGAGCCGTTCCATAAACTCGATATAGGCCTCATTTTCGCTCGTATTCGGCGTGGGATCCAGTTTGCTCCAGAGCTCCTTGAGCATTTGTTCCTGATCACCGATGCTCTTGTAGCGGAATTCTTCGAATGCCTTATCTCCTATGAGGAACCGAGCCTCAGCGAGGTAGTTTCTCCGGGGAGCCTCCCATGTTCTCAAATCCCAGGCGATGTTGAAACTCCCACAGCGGAAGCGACCGATCAGTTTGCTCTCTATTTTTATGTTAGCATACAGAGAATAGCCGCCGGCGGTAAACGCGGTGAGATCTTCCCTTACAAGCAGGGGATAGAGATCGAAGTTTCCGATGGATCCTGGGATGTCTCCTCCCGCTGTTTCTCCTCGCCTCTTCAAAGGGATTCTGGATCGCTTGACTACTTCGCCCTTACTGTTCAACACACTCGATTCGAATCCCAACGTGCCGAGAGCGCTAACACTGTCAGGTACGTACAATTCCATATAGACTTCGAGCGAATCCTTATACAGACCGTACATTCTGGCTGGATTTGGATGATATACCGGAGCGCCTCCATTCCGCTGCACAAGCCATAGAAACATGGGATCGCTGAGCGAGATCAAGTCGGGTTCGATCCGAGGAATGTTCAGTGGAACACCGCGGAGTTCCGACGTCTTGTGTCGCCGCTTGACCATTGCCAAGACCGTTACTTTGGGGGAATGGATATCTGTGACAGTGCAAGTTAGCTCGTATTTACCTGGAGGAAGCTGGTAACGTTTGATCACCATCTGGAAATGGAGCGGGCTCTCGATCTTTGCTTCGTCGTCCTCATAGAAATCCATGGTGAAATTTTCGTCCACCTGTGATTTGCCCGCCTCGTCCTTTACAACAATGGCGAAATCCAGCTTCGAATGGAATTTGTCTTCGGAAGGTTTAAACTTGATATCGCGATTCGTAAAACGGAAGTAGAGTTCCTGGATTTGCGTTTCTCCCCCGCGCCAAAACAGCGCTCTGTCTAAATAAAAATCGAAGTCTCCCCTGCCTCTGAGTTCCTTGGAGACAGAAGACGCCGGAAGCGCCAAGAGACAGGCGCCACTGGCTATGCAAAGCACTGCGAGCTTTGCAATGGATCCTCTGGCCCGGTGCAGCATCACCATAATACAAATATCGCTCCTGAAGTTTCGCCTGTCAAATCCCCAATGCAACAAGCTGCCCCGGGCCACGAGAGCGAAATGGGCACCCCGGTGGGGTGCCCATCACTATATGTGCTCGCAGACCGTGGGTGCTATCCAACTGCGCTTAATAGCTGAATCCGAGGGAGATTCTATGTACATCTCCAAGGTAGTTCAAATCTACCCAAGAGTAATCGACCAGAATATCCGACGTCTGCGTTGTGTCGATTCTGAGTCCGAATCCCCCGGCCGCGCCATGCGCGTCAAAGCCGAGGTTATACCCTCCACGAAGGTAGAAAAATTGGTTGAAAGAATACTCCGCACCGAAGTTCATTCGCTCGTTGTTATCCGATGGATGCGAAAACTCACCGACGGATTGGAGACTGTGAAGCCCTCTCTGGTAGGCGTTGAATGCCAGGCCGACTTTGAAGACCGTTGGCATCTTCGAAGCTCGGTCATCATAATCCACTTTCGATCCGAGGTTCTGTATCATCATTCCCAGCCGCATGCCTCTCAATCCAATCCTGTAAATCAAACCGAAGTCGACGGAAAACGTATTCACGCTCTTCTCGGCAAGCCCCGAATGGACGAAGTGGATCGTTCCCCCGGAGGAGAATTTATCGGTGAAAAATTTTGCATAGGAGAGTCCGAAGGACATATCCCCGGCGTCAAACTTTTTCCCCGTACCTTCCGGAAGGAAGATTGTTCGCTCGATTTGAGGGTCCAAGGTCAATGCCCTCGCACTAACGCCAAAGCTTCCCGGCACGAAGGGGAGGGTGAAAACAGCCGCTGCATAGCTCAGGTTGATGTCAGCCGGCCACCATGCCTGATTGAGGGATACACTGGTCCGCGTGATATCGACCATCCCCGCCGGATTCCAGTACGTAGCCGTCGCATCGTTCGAAACAGCGGTGAATGCGCTTGCCATTCCGGTCGCCCGGGCGGATACGCCGATTTTCAAAAACTGAAGGGCATACGTTCCGACCTTGGCGAACGGCTCCGTTGCCAGCGCTTGCGTTGGCAAAAATGCCAACAGAGCGAACAGTACAATGCCGTTCAGGAACCTACTTCTCACAGCGAACCTCCTCAGCTCTGGATGTTGCATCCGAATCAAAGCAAATCTAAATGTGACCTTTCCCTTATGAACCAAAACTCCACTATCTATTAAAACTCAAATCCGAATCCGATGCGCCAAATTCGATGGGTCTCCCAAATCGTCGGGTCGTTGACCGCGTTAAAATCATCCAACCCGTCGTCGTCTATATCCTGGAGGTAGGCGCCTCCAAACTGACCCGTTTCAGTCAAGTAAGATCCATTATCCATGCCAGCTACGACCATTCCAGGGAACACCCCAGGTCTGGTTCCACCCGGCAGGAGCACGTCGTCGTTCAGGAGATTTCTCCCTTCGAAGTACAACGTCAGCTCACGCCCGTAAATACTGAACTTCTTCCGGCCTTGGACGCTTAGCTTATGGTTCGATTCCACACGCATGGAATTCTCCCAGCTCGGATCTTGAAGTCTCGCGAACCGGTCGAAAGGCGTCCAGGGAAGGCCGCTACCGTATGAATAGATCGCTGTGGCGCCCCAGCGGTTCTCATCTCTCAATCGAAGCGTCAAGTTGAATGTATGGCGCTGATCCCAGTTGAGCGGTAACTCGTCCGTTGGCAGGTGAGTGAGCCCCTCGGCCGAACGGCCGAAGTCCGCATCGCTCGCAACGCCGTCAGCAAACGAATAGGTGTAGTAAGCTTCGAATCCCAGCCGCCGGGTGAGCCGCTTCTCGAGCGAGACCTCGAGCCCTCTCGAGCTCGCGTAGGTCTTGTTGATGAATCGGAAACTCTGGATCCCGGTGGAATCGTCCGTGACGAGCGTCGAAGAGATCAGACCGAAGATGTCCTTGTTGAACACCACAAAATTCGCCGCGATATCTTCCGTGAACTGGTGCGAAATCCCCGCTTGATAAGAAATAGTAAGCTCGGGGCCGAGGTTGGGATTACCCAGGGTACCGAGAGAGCCAATCGCATCCTGTGTCCTAAAGAGGTATGTCCTGCTCGGCCACTGCGTGAATCGCCCGTAGTGGAAGAAAAATTTGTCCCTATCAGTGATCGGGAAGGCAAAACCCAGACGAGGGGACCAGTTGGTTTTGTACCTCTCCACCTCGGGATCGATTTCCGAACTCTGGATCTTGATCTTGTCATTGTTGCCCGTCGAGAAGAATTCGAATCGGAGGCCGGCGTTCAACACCATCCCCTCGTACTCCCACTTATCCTGGGCATACCAGGCGCCTTCCGTGTTGAAGTTATGGAATCTGTTGACGTTTCTCCCTTGCTGGTAAATCCCGGTTTCGGTGTTCAAGCGTCTCTGCGCCGGGAATACGCGCTCGTCCTGCTCTAGATCGTTATAAATGAGCTGAAGCCCGGTCTTCATTCGGTGACCTTTGAACTGCTCCGATGTGATGTCGGACTTCAGGAGATATTGAATCGACGTATTCTCGGAGTAGTACGGATAGTCGTATGCCGTTATGAAATAAGCGTTGTCCGGATCGGTGTACCAGACTGCTTGCGAGATTCCTCCTTCGAGATACGTTCCATTGGGAAGCGTTACCGGAAGTCCAGCCGAGGAAAACTGTGCCGGCTCCTTGCCGCCAACAGTATTCAACGTATGGAGCTGGAGACGGCTCATCTTGATCGAATAAAGGAGCTTGCTCGTAATGTTGTGGTTGAACGAAAGCTTCAAGTGAAGGTTCTCGTCTTCAACCTCCGGAGTGCGAGTCGCGGAGTTGAAGTACACGTACGACGTATCTTCCTTGAAGTTGCTGAATTCACTGAACGGGAATTGGAACCCATTGAAGAGAATCCACGACCTATATCCCGTCACCGTTTGGCCGTCCGGGGCAAGAATTGCCTCATCCCAGAGGACTGTCCTCTCACCGAAATCAACCGCTCGGAAGTTCGTATACGTGATAACATGGGATTCACCCGTGTCCGGATCACGGACGACCTCTTCGACGATAATCGGCCTTGGATTCAGTGATTGAGCATTCTCTACCCACGGACCGTGATCAACCACAGTGATGCCCTGGAAAGTATAGATCTCCTGCCCGGGAATCGTCTGCCGCAAGCGCTGGAAGTAGTAAACCTTCTGAACATGGCCGTCGATGTTCCAGTTGTGGCGGTAAACGTCGAACTTCGATCGCGAAAAGATCGCCTCACCGGTGAGCTTATATTTCTTTTGAATGAAAGAAAGCTTCGACTGAACATTGTAACTCTGGTGGAGCCGGGGACGCCATTTCAGCCAGTTTGTGATCTTCGTCTCTTCCCGGGGCTCAATCGTGTTGGTTTCGGTGTCGGTAAAGGTTGCATCCCCGGATATATAGTACCTGAGACTTCTTACGAATGCAGGACCCCCGAAACCGATACTTATCCGGTCGTAATTCGTGTACGTCTTATCCGCCCTACCAAAGTCGTCGGTCATGAAGCGAACCTCGCCGCCGAAGACGCTTCCGCCCTCTTTCGTAGCGATGTTGATGATCGCCGATTGAGCATCGCCGTACTCTGCATCCATGCCGCCAGAAATAATTTCAGAACCAGCAGAGCCAAAGTACCCCACTTCCACAGTGCCGCCGCCTAGAGGGTCATCAACCGGAACGCCGTCTATCTGGATTTGAACCTCGCCCGAACGACCGCCGCGGACGTGAAGTTCTTCCCCAGTCTTTACAATCCCTGATTTCAATGATATCGCTTCGATAACGTCATCAACGGGCATTTCCTCCACTTGTTCCTGATCCACAGACTGGCGTTGGTCCGACGCGGTCACCTCCACCATCGGCCTCTCCCCCGTGACGACGATTTCCTGTGTTTTCATTACGATGGTTTCTTCGAGCTTAAAAGTGAGATCCACACCGCCGCCCGGACCAATGGCAACGTCCGGCTTCTCCGATGGCTTGTAACCCATCATCATTGCTTTTACCGTATACGTTCCAGCAGGAACACCACGGATCGCGAACTTCCCGTCCTCCAGCGTCATTGCTCCCATCGTAGTGCCCAATATGATGACGTTCGCGTAGGGAAGGGGCTTCCCCGTCTTGGCTTCTGTGACCGTCCCTGAGATGATGCCCGTGCCTTGAGCGAGGATCAGAGCCGGGACGCAGCACACAAATGCCAGCGTGATGGCGGCGATAGTGCACATTCTCACGCGAGCGACCTTCAACATAAATCCACCCCCTTGGCTTTCTTTTGGCGGCACAAATTATGTAAATGTGGTGGGGACAGGACTTCGGACAGACTTTAACTGTCCTTGGCCTTCAGGTGGGGTTACTCTAACATATTTCAAATAGAAATGCCAGTGTTTCAGCTGACTTTCGTTTGAAATTTAAATAAGACAAAGCCGCATGTCAATCATTAATATAACGCGAATTTACGCGGATCGGACCGGTCCGATTTCGATCTACGTTTCATACAGCCAGCAGCTCACCTGATGCCCCCTCGATATTTCTTTCAGGACCGGTTCTTCCTGCTGGCAAATCGGCTTCGCGTGCGGGCAGCGCGTATGAAACGGGCATCCGGGCGGAACCTGCGCCGGGCTGGGCACATCACCCTGAAGGATGATTCGCTCGCTTTTCTTGGCTGGATCGAGGCTTGGGATCGCACTGAGGAGCGCCTCTGAATAGGGGTGCATGGCCCCCGAGTATAAACGCCCGCTATCCGTAATCTCTACGATTTTACCAAGATACATCACTGCCACTCGATCGCTGATGTATTCCACAACCCCAAGATCGTGAGCGATAAACAGATACGTGAGACCGAGGTCGTTTTGCAGATCCTTCAAGAGGTTTATGATCTGGGCTTGAATCGATACGTCGAGCGCACTCACAGGCTCGTCGGCAATAACAAGATCGGGGCTCACCGCCAGGGCCCTTGCAATGCCGATCCGCTGTCTCTGCCCACCGGAGAATTCATGGGGATACCGGTTCATGTGTTCTGCAGGAATCCCTACGCGGTCGAGCAGCTCCACGACTCGATCCCGGATTCCTCCACCTTTTGCGAGCTTATGAATCTTGATTGCCTCCGATATCATGCTTCCCACGGTCAGGCGAGGGTTGAGAGAGCCGAAAGGATCCTGAAAGATGATCTGCATCCGCCTTCTGAGTTTCCGCAACTCTCTGTTATTCAATGAAAAAACGGGGATCTCTTCGAAGGAGACTTCCCCTTCCGTCGCATCGATGAGACGAAGAATGACACGCGCAAGCGTCGTCTTGCCACATCCGGATTCACCGACCAGACCCAGTGTCTCCCCCCGGCGGATTTCGAAACTGACGCCATCAACAGCCTTGACGTGACCGACGATCCTGGAGAAGAAGCCTTTCCGAATGGAAAAGTATTTTTTCAATCCCTCCACTCTGAGAAGCGTTCCATCGCTGCTGGAATGGGGAGGATCGACAACCTGAATTCTTTCGTGCTCGCGCGAATGATCACTCATCGATATCCTTCCAGCATTTAACCATGTGGCCCCTGGAGATTTCGCGCACCTCAACCGGCTCGTTGTAGCATCGGTTTTCTGCGTACTTGCAGCGGTCCGAGAAACGGCAACCGACCGGATAATCCAGGGCATCCGGGACCCTTCCCGGAATCACCTTCAGTTTTTCTTTTCTTTTTGCCAAGCGGGGAATCGAAGCCTTGAGACCGAGCGTATATGGATGCCTCGGATCGTGGAAAATCTCGGTCACGGTTCCCTCCTCCATGATCTTCCCCGCGTACATAACCACTACCCTGTTCGCCGTCTCAGCAATCACTCCCAGGTCATGGGTGATCATCAGGATGGCCATGTTGAATCGCTCTTGGAGCGAGCGGAGCAGGTCGAGAATCTGCGCTTGAATCGTTACATCCAGCGCCGTCGTGGGTTCGTCGGCGATCAGCAACCTCGGACTGCAAGAAAGCGCCATCGCAATCATGGCGCGCTGGCGCATGCCACCGCTCAACTGGTGCGGGTAAGACTTTGCGAAGGACTTCGGATCAGGGATCTTCACTAGGTCCAGCATTTCGAGCGTCCTCACCTCAGCCTCCTTCTTGCTGACCTTTTGGTGGAGAAGCACGGCTTCTTCTATCTGATAACCGCAAGTCAAAACTGGATTTAGGCTTGTCATAGGCTCCTGAAAAATCATCGAGATCTCGTTCCCGCGGATTTTCCTCATTTCCCGATCACTGAATTTTAGCAGGTCCTTCCCTTGAAAGAGGATGCTCCCACCGTTGATTTTACCCGGTGGATCCTGAATCAGTCGCATGATGCACAGCGCGGTGACCGTTTTCCCGCAGCCGCTTTCCCCGACGAGGCCGAGTGTCTCCCCTGGATAGATGGAAAAACCAACCCCATCGAGGGCTCGGGCCAATCCCTCTTCCATCCGGAAGCTGCAACTCAAATCTCTTATTTCGAGCAGGCTTTCCAAGTCCTTATCCATAGATAAGTTAGCACTATATCGCCGGTTAGGACGCAGGGTCAAGCAAAATCGCGGTGCCAATGCCTCTTATGCCAGCAACGGATCTATTGTTTGGCGGCCCCCATACCGGCAACGGATCTATTGTTTTGCAGGCAAGCTTCATACCATTAGCACCTGGCAGGACCATCGCCTATCACACCGGAGTTCGGACATCCATTGCATCCCGCAATCCATCACCCAGGAGATTGCAGGCAATTACTGCGGCGACGATTGCTATGGCCGGAAAAGCGGCAACCCACCAGGCGCTGAGCAGGACTTCTCTGCCCTCGAACACCATGGCCCCCCAGCTCGGGGCAGGGGGCTGAATCCCGAGACCCAGGAACGAAAGCGAGGATTCGAGAAGAATAACGCCTCCGATTCTGAGCGTGGCCGCCACGATCACGGGGCCCAGGGAATTCGGAATGAGATGTTTGTATATGATTCGCACCCGCCCCAGACCGGCCGCCCGCGCCGCCTCAATGAATTTCGTCTGCTTGAGCGACTGGACTTCCGTCCGCACCAATCGTGCAATTCCCATCCATGCCGTCGCCGCGATGACTGCAATAATGAGTGTAAATGAATTCGAAAACAGTGCTACCAGCGTTAATACGATGAGGAGCCTGGGGAACGCCAGAAGTCCATCGACGACACGCATCGAGAGCCCATCGATCCATCCGCCAACATATCCAGACACCGCCCCAATTCCCGTGCCGAGAAGAGCGGCTAAGATCACCGCGATTACTCCGATCGAGAGCGACACTCTCGCTCCATACAACACCCGGGAAAGGATATCCCGGCCGAACTTGTCCGTCCCCATCGGGTGTCCCAGCGATGGAGGCATATACCGTTCCAAAACCGGCTCCGGCTGCTCCAAAGGATCGTACATCGACAATAGCGGTGCAAGAATCGCTGAACACAAGATAGCCAGCAGAAGCACGAATCCCACAACGCCCATTTTGTTTGCCCGGAATCTCTTGGAGAACGCGCCATGTCGGGCTCCGGATCTTATGGATTCCAGCCGCGAAACGCCTGCACCTGCCGCGTATATTACAAGCAGCCCGCCGAAAACGACGATGAGTTCTGCCCGCTCTCCCGCACTCCCTTCATGCCAGATCTGTGAGATGTTCCCCGACTTCAGGATCAGAACGAATCCGTATGCATAGAAAAACAGAGTAAAAAGGAGCGAGAGTCCATGTCTCGTTGGGGCCGAACAACCTGGGATCCAGCGGAAGAATTCTACTCTACTATGCTTCATCTTGCGGCTCCGGAGCCAGATGCCGGTGATCGTTTCACTGATCCCGGCGATCACCCATATAGGCAAGCTTAATGCGTGGGTCAGCCAGCGCACAGGCCACATCCGCGAGGAGATTTCCCGCAATGACCATGCAGGCTCCAATGAAATTCGCGGCCAGAACAACGGGATAATCCCTGGCAAAAATCGAATCCACCATCAGTGATCCCATCCCCGGCCACGCGAACACCTTCTCTACGATGACGGATCCACCGAGCAAGAACGGGAAAGAAAGGCCGACCACCGTCAGAACTGGAGGAAGCGCGTTTTTGAAAGCGTGCAGCCAGAAAACCCTCTTCTCATCGAGCCCTTTTGCGCGGGCCGTTCGGATATATTCCTGGCCAATCGCGTCCAGCACGCTGCCCCGCATATACCTCGCCAAGCCAGCGGCGCTCCCGAAACCCAGAACGAATACGGGTAGAATCAAATGCGTCAACCGGTCTCCCGCCTGGCTCAACAAGCCGGTCGGCAGGGCGTGTATTGAAGACATCCCGCTCGAAGGGAGAAACTGGAACTTCAGCGAGAAGAAAGTAATCAGCAAATAGGCGAGATAGAACGTGGGCACCGAGTACAGGATCAGAAAAGAGAAGGAGAGCGCTTTGTCCCTGAGACTATAGCGTCGCGCAGCGGCAAGCATTCCCAAGGCGAGACCCAAAATTACTTCGATTATAAGCGCCAGGACAGTCAACTGAAGCGTCCGGGGAATGGCTTCCCACAGCATTGCAGACACAGGGCGGTGCTCCGAAATGCTCACGCCGAAATCTCCGCGAACAAAACTCCAAACCCACTGGATATACTGCACGGGAAGCGGCCTGTCCAAGCCGAGCTGATCACGGACGGACACCATGACTCTGGGATCGATATCAGGGCTGAAATATCGGTTGAGAGGATCCCCTGGCGCAAACCGGAGAATAAAAAAGGTAGCAGTGATCGTGATGAAAACCAAAAGGGTGGCGTAAAGCGTGCGTCGAATGAGAAACAGTACCATTCGAAACCTGGATGTTCACGAATTATTATTCGTAGGGCTCAGCCAGCACCGGACGGCGGTTTGCCGTGATTTCATCCAGTCGCCCCACAGGGCATTCATGAGGGGCTTCCCTCAATAGTTCCGGCTGTTCGACAGCCTCTCTGGCGATCTGTTTCATGACGGCGATAAACCGGTCCAGCGTCTCCTTGCTCTCGGTTTCAGTCGGCTCGATCATCAAAGCCTCAGAGACCACCAGGGGGAAATAAATCGTTGGCGCGTGGAAGCCGAAGTCGAGCAATCGCTTGGCGATATCAAGGGTTCGGATTCCATGCTTTTTATAAGACTCCCCGGAAGCGACGAATTCGTGCATGCACCGCTCACCGTAGGGGATCGGAAATGTGTCCGCAAGAGCTTTGGCCAGATAATTCGCGTTTAGATTCGCCACGGCACTGACTCTGCGAAGCCCTTCGGCTCCGAGACGCTCGATGTAGACGAGGGCGCGGAGGTAAACGGCGAAGTTTCCATAGAACGAATGGATCGCGCCAACAGCGTCGGTGTTGTCATAAGAAAAACGATAATTTCCATCTTCGAACGTTACCCTGGGATTCGGGAGATAGCGTTCGAGCGCTGCTTTAACGCACAGAGGGCCCGAACCCGGGCCACCTCCCCCGTGCGGTGTGGAGAATGTTTTGTGCAGGTTGAGATGCATCATGTCGAAACCCATGTCCCCGGGCCTCGCATGCCCCAGAATCGCATTGAGGTTCGCCCCGTCGAGATAACACAGAGCGCCAGCTTTGTGCGTGATTTCTATTATCCTATCGATCCGACTCTCGAAGATACCGAGCGTGTTCGGGACGGTGAGCATCAAGACGGCCGTCTTCTCGTCGAGCGCTTCAGCGAGAGCATCGATATCCACTTCACCATCATCTCCCGATCGGATCGTCCGGGATTCGAATCCAGCCGTGTAGACGCTTGCGGGATTCGTCCCGTGGGCGGTATCGGGCACCAAGACCTTCGTGCGGCTCTCCTTCCGGTCGTCGAAGTGCTTCCTTGCAACGAACATCCCCAAGAGCTCACCTTGGGCACCGGCAGCGCTTTGAAGGGAGACGGCCTCCATGCCGGTGATTGCCGACAGCTTGTTTTCCAGCACGTGAATGACTTCCAGGGCACCCTGCAAGTCTTCGCACGACTGCTCGGGATGAAGCCCTGAGAATCCTTTCATAGCTGCCACGTCTTCGTTCACCTTTGGGTTGTATTTCATCGTGCAGCTTCCCAAAGGGTAGAGATCTCTATCGACGTGATGATTGAGTGTGGACAGTGCAACAAAGTGACGGACGACTTGCGGTTCGCTGACTTCAGGAAGCCCAACGCCCCCTTTTCTCCTGTATTCTTCAGGAATAGACTCGGGTATCGCAATCGGCTTGTTGGAAAAACGATAGCCTTTCCTTCCCTTCTCACTCTTGACGAATATTGTCTTTACCATCTCCCGAAATCTCCTCAGCCTTTTTTCAAAAACGCGCAATATGCTTCCAGCTCTGAATCCGTTCTCTTCTCCGTGAGCGCGACCAGCAGGCAGTTCTTCGCCCAATCACCGAAGTAGCTGCCAAGAGGGATCCCGGCGAGAATCCCTGATTCCTTCATCCTGGCCGCAACGTGCTCAGCATCCACAGGGCACTCCACCACAAATTCTCGGAAAAATGGACCTTCGAATTTGATCGAATAACCCGGGCATGCGGAAATCATTTCCGCAAGGCCATGCGCCTTTTGGTAGCATATCGCGGCTTTTTGCTGAAATCCTTCTTCACCGATAACGGAGAGATGGATCGTCGCTCGAAGAGCGAGCATACCCTGGTTCGTGCATATGTTGGAAGTCGCTTTCTCGCGCCGGATATGTTGCTCTCTGGTTTGGAGCGTGAGAACGTAGGCGTCCTTGCCGGAGACATCTTTGGTGCGACTTACGATTCGACCGGGCATATTTCGTATGAAATCTTGCTTCGAAGCGATGAATCCCAGCAATGGACCTCCGCAGCTTGGGGGGCTGCCCAGACATTGTCCTTCACCTGCGGCAATGTCTGCGCCATAGTCTCCCGGTGGGCGAAAAAGGGATAATGATATCGGATCGACTACCGAAATGAGAAGCGATCCGGCTGATTCCATCATCTCGCGAACTTCCCAGGGTTTTTCAAGGACGCCAAAATAATTTGGGGTCTGCACCACAACAGCTGCAACGCTGATATCCAGAGACCGATTCAACGCTTCCGCTTCGATTTGTCCCGTCTCGGAAAAAGGAAACGATACGAGCTTCAGGCTCTTCCCCCAACAATAGGTCTTCAGCACTTCGCGATAACGGGGATTCACACTGTCGGGGACCAGGATCGTGTTCCTTCCGGTGATCTTGGCTGCCATCAGCGCCGCTTCAGCGAGCGCCGTGGCGCCGTCGTACATGGACGCGTTGGCAACGGGAAGACCGACCATTCTCGAAATCAGTGTCTGAAACTCGAAGATCATCTGGAGAGTTCCCTGGCTGACCTCCGGTTGATATGGAGTGTAAGCGGTGTAAAATTCCGGTCGGCCTGCGAGATGGTCAACCACAGAAGGGATCTCGTGGTCGTAGATACCCCCACCGAGAAAACTCGCATAGCTAGAAGCTGGTTCATTCTTTGCACTCAAGCCATCGAAATAGCGCAGCGTGTCGCTTTCCGTTTTACCCTCATCAATCGGGAGGGATTCCTTGACCAGGTATTGCGCGGGGATTCTTTCGAACAGCTCTTTCTCCGAACGCATCCCCAAGAAAGCGAGCATTTGTTTGATTTCGTCCTCAGAGTGATAAATGTACGGCATCGCTGCTTCCTATTCGCTACTCTTTCCCTATCATCTCCTGGTATTCCTCGTGGCTCATTAGCTTCTCTAGCTCGGAAGGGTCCGACATTTCCACTTTTATGAACCACCCCTCTCCATACGGGCTCTGGTTGGTCAGCTCCGGCTCATCCTCCAGCTTCTTGTTGACTTCTTTGACAGCTCCAGATATGGGGGCATAAAGATCGGCAACCGTTTTGACGGCCTCTATCGTACCCATCGGTTCCATGAACTTAACCTCTGTTCCCTCTTCCGGAAGCTCGATATACACGATGTCACCCAGCTCTCCAGCGGCATACTCGGTGATACCCACCGTCGCCATTTTGTCCGAACCTTCCGCTGCTACCCACTCGTGCTCCTTGCTGAAGCGCATCTTATCGACATCCATCGACAGACTCCTTTCCTTTACTTCGCCCGACTCTTATAGAACGGCAGAGGGGTTCTACGCGCTTCCACCCGCTTTCCCCTGATCTCCACCTCGAACCGATCCCCTTTTTTGGCTTCCTTGGTTTCAACGAACGCCATGCAAAGACTCTTCTTGAGGGTTGGTGAAAAACTGCCACTCGTTACGTTGCCGACCACTTTATTTCCTGCTGAGACAGCATATCCCTGCCGGCCAATCGATCTCCCCGCGAGTTCGAGCCCTATTAGCGTCTTTGTGGGTCCCAGCTTTTTTTCTTCTTTGAGTGCTTCTTTGCCGACAAAATACGGTTTGCGGATTTTCACAGTCCACCCGAGACCAGCCTGATAGGGCGTCGTTTTGTCATCCAGCTCCCGCCCGTACAAACAAAAGGACGCCTCGAAACGGAGGGTATCCCTTGCGGCTAAACCCGCCGGAGCGATCCCAAAAGGCTTTCCTGCACTGGTGATCGCATCCCAAAACGCGGGAGCCATCTCAGGAGGCACAAATACTTCAAAACCGAGTTCGCCCGTGTATCCCGTCCGCGAAACGATGATGTTGGCACCATTGTAAGAAAAGCAGAAGTGCCGGTAGTATGGTATGCTGTTCAGCTTTTGCCTAACAGGGACAAATATCGGGCACGCTTCGAGGACCTCGCGGGCAAAGGGTCCCTGCACCGCGAGAAGCGCATATGCATCGCTGATGTCCTCGACCTGGGCTTTGGAGATCCGGTGGGATTGGATATGCTCGAAATCTTTCTCCCTGTTTGCGGCGTTCACGACGAGCAGGAATTTATCTTCCTCGATCACAGAGACAAGCAGATCGTCCACGATGGTTCCGTTTGGGCGACACATCACCGTGTACTGGACGCCACCCGGATCCAGCTTCGAACAATCATTCGTGATAACAGTGTTGACGAACTCTCTCGCAGGCCGTCCTGAAATCAATATCTCGCCCATGTGACTGACGTCGAAGATCCCTACTTTTTCACGGACCACACGATGTTCGTCGAGAATACTCGAATATCTTACCGGCATCAAAAATCCTGCAAACGGAACCATCTTCGCGCCGAGCGATTCATGAACAGCAGCTAAAGGCGTCTTCTTCAGCTCGCCGGTATATTCCGCCATCAGTGCCCCCCTGTTTGCCTATGAGATGCAGTCCCCGTTGCTGCATTGCAGCTACGCATCTCATGCACGACTACTTCGCCCCCGCCCTCGATCTCTTCGCAGGATCCGAAACATCCGATTCTCCCGGGCGTGCCGTCGACGTGCTGTTAGACCGCCGTTTCGCGAGCTCGCGGAACATCTCCCCCGTGTGGGAATCGGGGCATTGCATGATTTCATAGGGGGTTCCCGTGGCCACGAGTTCACCGCCCGCCTCACCACCCTCGGGCCCGAGATCGATTATATGTTCTGCCGCCAATATTACATCCGGGTTATGCTCGATCACAATAACCGTATTCCCTTTATCCACAAGTTTATTCAATACATCCAGGAGAAGTTGGACATCTTCGTGGTGCAGACCCGTCGTTGGTTCATCGAGGATGTATAGGGTTTTGCCGGTTCCATGCTTGGACAGCTCGGCGGCTAGTTTTACTCGCTGAGCTTCCCCGCCCGACAGCGTGGTCGCCTGTTGCCCGAGCTTTATGTACCCCAGGCCGACGGAAAGAAGCGTTGCGCATTTCCGTCGTACTGCAGGTACGTTGATGAACAGCTCATGGGCCTCGTCTACGCTCATGTCGAGGACATCTGCAATGCTGTGCCCTTTGAACGTCACTTCGAGCGTTTCCTGGTTGTATCGCTTCCCCTTGCATGCCTCGCACTTCACATAGACATCGGGCAGAAAATGCATTTCGACTTTTATCACTCCATCTCCGCTACATTTCTCGCATCTTCCGCCGGGAACGTTGAAGCTGAACCTTCCCACCTTGTATCCCCTCATCCGGCTTTCGGGAAGTTGAGAAAAAAGATTCCTTATCGGTGTAAAAAGACCGGTGTATGTCGCAGGATTGGAACGAGGCGTCCTTCCGATGGGCGATTGATCGATATCTATGACTTTGTCGATGTATTCGGCACCTAGGATGGCCTCGTGGGCCCCAGGAAAATCGTGGCTGTCGTAGAACCTCCGGTGGAGCGCTTTGTAAAGAATGTCATTGATTAGCGTACTCTTTCCGGAACCGCTCACACCCGTTACGCAGTTGAAGAGACCCAGAGGAAACGCGACGTCGATATGCTTGAGATTATTTTCTGATGCGCCTTTGACAACGAGCCATTTGCCGCCTCCCCTTTTGAGAGCTACCGGCTTTATCTCGGGCGGCTCGAGGCAAAGGTACCTGCCCGTCGCACTTCGAGGCTCGCTCATGACCTCCAATGGCGTTCCGGCCGCTACAACATCACCGCCCTCCAGACCCGCACCAGGACCGAGATCTACGATATAATCCGCGGAGAGAATCGTCTCGCGATCGTGCTCGATCACGATCACTGTGTTTCCGATGTCGCGGAGCTCTTTGAGAGTTCTGATCAATTTGGTGTTGTCCTTGTGATGGAGGCCGATGCTTGGCTCGTCGAGGATGTACAGCACTCCCATCAGTCTCGAGCCGATCTGAGTGGCGAGCCTCAGCCGCTGGGCTTCACCTCCGGCAAGCGTTACAGCGCTCCTATCCAGAGACAGGTAGCTCAACCCGACATCAACGAGGAATTTGAGCCGCTGGGTGATTTCTTTGAGCACGGGTTCGCCAACTAACTTCTCATTGCCATCCAATTCGAGCTCCGATACCGTTTCCATGGCGCGCTGGACGCTCATCCGGCATAAATCAGCGATGTTCATTCCTCCGATGCGCACGGCAAGGCTCTCCGGCTTCAATCTCGAACCTCCGCAAGACGCACAATTTTCAACGCTCATAAACGATTCGATCCATTTCCGAACGCCCTCAGATGATGTCTGCCGGTATCGACGTTTCAACCAGGGGATGATTCCCTCGTACTTCGTGCGATACTCTCCTTTGACCCTTTCGAAATCGAGCAGCACGGTGATTTCGCGGTCCGTTCCGTGAAGGATCGCTTCTTTCGAACGCTGGTTGAGTTTTTCAAAAGAGTAGTCGAGGTCGAATCCGTACAAGTTTCCCAACGCTTCCAACTGGTTTCGCCCCCACTCACCCTTGAGCTTACCCAGCGGCACGATCCCCCCTTCACGGAGCGGCACTGTCTTGTCGGGGACGATAAGCTCCAGATTGAATTCCATTCTGGTACCTAGGCCGCCACAGTCCTCGCATGCACCGTATGGAGAGTTAAACGAAAACATCCTCGGGGAAAGCTCTCCGAAGCTCACATCGCAATATGGACAGGCGAATTTCCTGCTGAAGAGGATCTCTTCTTTACCGGATAAGCTGACCATGATCAGCCCATCCGAAAAACGACTCGCCGTTTCGAGCGAATCGGCGATCCTTCTGGCGTGCTTGGGAGAAACGCTCAGGCGGTCCACGACGATTTCGATGTTATGTTTCTTCTGCTTGTTCAGCTTTGGCGGATTCGATGCGTCAAAGATCTCACCATTCACGCGCACCCGGACAAAACCTTCTTTCTGTACCGTCTCGAAGAGCTTCCGGTGCTCCCCCTTTCGCCCCCGCACCACCGGAGAGAGGATTTCCACACGGCTCCTTTCCGGCAGAGAGAGGAGCCGCTCTGCGATCTGGGCAGTGCTCTGTTGGGAGATCACACGACCGCACTCGTAACAGTGAGGAACACCAACACGAGCGAATAAGAGACGGATATAATCGTAAATCTCGGTCATCGTCCCCACGGTGGACCGCGGATTTCTTGAACTTGTTTTTTGCTCGATGGATATCGCGGGGGAAAGGCCTTCGATCCTATCGACGTCGGGCTTTTCCATTTGCCCCAGGAACTGCCTTGCATAGCTGCTCAGGCTCTCAACATATCGCCGCTGTCCCTCTGCGTAAATGGTATCGAAAGCAAGCGAGGATTTTCCCGAACCGCTGAGTCCCGTAATCACGATCAGCCGGTTCCGGGGAAGGGTCAGGTTAATGTCTTTGAGATTGTGCTCGCGCGCACCTCGGATCACAAGATCCCCGAGTTTTCTCATCCTTCTCCACCACCCTTTTCCCCTTCAGGTTTCGCGCTCTCCAGATCGGCCAGGGCTTTTTGGGCGACCTTGCCCCAGTTGCTGCTCGCCCCGAACCGTTCGATAACGCTGGTGTAGATCTCCCGCGCCGCTTGGTACCTGCCAACGGACGTGTAGCACTCAGCGGCTTTGAGCTGGGCCGTAACGGCCCACATTGCCTGGCTGGGTAGGAGATAGGGGACCTTGAGATATTCGACTATCGCTGCTTGAAAGTCACCCAGGGTTTGATGGCAGATGCCCGTCCAGTAATATGCCCTCGCTCGATCTTCTCCATCAAGCAGCGGGAGCGCTCTTTCGTAAGCACCAATGGCTCCGACATAATCGCCGGATTCCATCTTGCACCTGGCAGCGTTGAGAGACGCTTCCGGGGCATAGGAGGAGTTTGGAAAACGCTCGATCACCTCGGCCCAAGCCTTCCCGGCCTCTCCCCACCTCGAGAGAGTTTGAAAAGCTATAGCGAGATGCTTCAGCGCATTGAATACCACGGCGCTGTCCTTTGCTGCATTCGCCGCTTCTCGATAGTGCGTGAGCGCTTCGTTGTGACGCTTGAACTTGGTCGATAGCATGTTCCCCAGCTTCAGGTGAAGCGGCGGGACCAAATTCGATAGAGGATATCTCTCGAAAAACCGCTGGGCTTGGCGTGTTCCCTCCTCCACTTTGTCTTGAGCGATGAGGCTCACGCTGTAGAGGTATAGTCCTTCCTCGCAAACGCTGTCTCCCGGGCAGCTTTGCGTGAGGCCAGCCACAGCTGTGGCTGCGTTCACAAAATCCTTTTCGCCGTAATAATATTTGGCCTCTTCAACGGCGATTTCTCTCAATAATGGCGCGCTTGCTCCCAGCTTTTTTGCGAGCGCGGTGCGTCGTGATTTAGCATCCTGGACCTCTCCGCCGCGATAAAGGGCCATGATGTACAAAGCAACATCCTCGTCCTCGGGCTTGTCTCGGCCTTGCACAAGATCGCGAGCCAGGGCGAGTCCTGCCGATGGCTCATTGACGCGCAAGTGCAGTCTCACGAGCTGCCTGCTTGCGGCGAGAGCTGCATCCCCTTCGCGAAACTCTTTTATGAACAACGACAGAAGGCGACGTTCGGTCTTCGAATCACCAAGTTCCCTCGCGATCTGCACCCCCTGCATAAAAGCCCGGCTGCGGAGCTGTCCTCCGCGCTGTGCATCAATGCAATTTTCCATTGCCTGCAGCGCTTCGCGCAGTCGACCGAGACGCCTCTGGCACAGACCGATCCTAAACGTTAGTTCCCACCTCAACCCTGGATCGGTTGCTATTGTCTCCACCTGGCGATACGCAAGGAGCGCTTCGTTGTACTGCTTCATCAAGTATTGACAATCCGCCGCCTGCAAGAGCGCCTTGGCCTTGAAGTGGCCACCGGCTTCCCCTCCGACATTCCGGAAATGGCTCAGCGCTTCTTCGTACCGCCTTAGACTGCGAAGCGTCTTTCCAGCTCCATAAGCGGCTTGAATACGAATGCGCTTGCGATCATGCGTCACAAGTTTCCCGAATATCTCCCACGCATCGGTGTCCCTTCCTTCAGCAGAGAGTGCTTCAGCAACTTTGAGCTCGAGTTCGGCCGAATCGTCTTCGCCACTCAGGGTGAGGGCTTGCTGGTAATACGCAAGCGCCCTTTTAGCATCGGATTTTGTGCCCTTTTGGGAATAATAATCACCCAGGAGTTCGAGGAGCGAGGACCGATCTGCAAGTTTAGGGTATCGTGAAAGAGTTTGGAATACGGCCGCAGTATCCACCTCACCGCTCACCTCCGCGCTGAGGAGGACTCGATCGGCTGCAGCTTTGGCAGACCACTCGGACGCGGCGTGCTGGCCCGTCAGCTCGCCCCAGCAATCGAGTGCCATTTCAAGAGCGGTTCCGGCCTGCTCGTTTTGACCAAGGAGGCTCGCTTTCCTGGCGAGGCTTGCGTGACAGGCACCCTCGACGTAGAGCGCTTTGGGACGGAGGGATGAGCTTCTCAAAGACGATTTGATCTTCGATAGAATTTCCAACGCGCCGTTGGGATCCTTGGCAATGTTCAACCGGGTTTCAGCCAGCTTCAGCCTCGCAGCGTTGTCCTCCATCGACGTGATTTCATAGGCCACATCGGCAAATAACGCCAGCGCCGTTTGGGGATCGAGCAGGGTAAATTCCCTGAGAAACGTAAGGCGTCGTTCCGCTGCCTCCGCTTCTTTGGAGAGCGGGAAGCCATCTACGATTTCTTCGTATAACCTTCCTGCCTCTCTATACCTGCGGGCACTCTCGAATGCCCGCCCAGTTCGAAGCATGTAGAGTGGATGCCGATTTTTCTCCACTTCGAGCTTTTCCTGCATTGCATCCAGCGCCGACGCCGTATCCCCAAGGCTGGTCATGAGAGCATCTGCTATCATTTCCAAGGCGTCGCATTTGGCTGAGCTGTCCGGCGTCGAAGAAACGAAACGTCTCAGCTCGCTTATCGCTTCGCGGGGCCGCTGCGCGCCGATCAGCGCTTCGCCGCGAACTCGTGCAGCTTCTAACGCCCATTTGCTTCCAGCTGCGCGAGCATCGAGGGTTCCGGCATCTTCCAGCGCTCGGGTGAAATCGGCCCGCCTCAACTCAGCCAGCGCCTTGTAATACGTTATTTCGGGTGAGAATGAGCCTTCGAACCGCTGAGTATATTGCTTCGAAAAATCGAATACCGACTCGTAATCCCCCGCATAATAAGCCGCACGTGCGGCGGCGCCGTAAACTGTCGCAGGATCCGTATCGGTATCCCCAAAGTTATCCAGATCGAGCAGCTCCCGGTACCATGCGAGCGCCCTTTCATGGTCACCTATTTGTTCGAGGATTACAGCCCCTTTCAATGTGGCCGGCACAAAAATCGCCTTTTCCCTGAACTTTCTCGCTGCGGAGTAATGATCGACGGCGGCGAGACTATCACGTGCGGACACTCGCATTTCGGCCGCTTCGATCGATGCAAAGGCGCTGAGCGGATCCTTTGGAAACGTCCGGACCATAGCCGAATACGTTTCCAGGGCTTCCGAATCTCTGCCGAGCCTCTGCTGGCAAAAGGCCAAGTCGAAGAATGCACGCGGGGCGATCTTGCTATCCAGATGGCGAGTAACAATGACAGAAAACAGATCGACTGCGGCGTTGTACTTTTCGAGCGGGATCAGCGCTTCCCCTTTTCCGAGAAGCGCATCTGGATACAGCGGGCAATCGGGCATCAATGCAATGACATCGCTGTACACCCGGTCCGCGTCGGTGTACCGCTTTTTATTGTAGTATAATCGTCCCAACCGAACTTTTGGCGCGCAGAGATCCGCGCTGGCCGCGTAGGTATCGATCAAGGTCTCGAGCACTTTGATCGCTTCGTCATCCGAATCTGACCGCGACAAACACATCGCGGCTTTTTCCAGCGCTTCCGGAGCCCTGGGATCTCTGGGATTTCCGGTGGCGAATTTGAGGAATTGCTGGGCAGCCGCTTCGAAGAGCCGGTCCCTCATGAGCTGGTTGGCGAAAGAAAAAACTTCATCCGCCCGCTCGTCCTGAACGGCACCTGAAGGAGCCAATCCGCCAGCAACGAGTAAAATCACAAAGAGAGTAACGATCTTGGATTTTGTAGTTGTTGTCATCGGTTAATCTTTCGAGTGAAATGTTTTCGAATCCTCTGAAACGGACTGAGAAAACTCGGTGAAGGTCGATTCCTTGACCGCTGGGATCGATCTCGGATGAGGTCTTGCAGCGATTTGCTCTTGCGCCAAATGTAAGTTCAAATTAGCAAAAAAGCAACATACCGTCAACTCGCATCACGGGTTCGAAATCCAGCCGCTGATAGCAGCGCGCTGCTTGGAGTTGAAGTTGAAGTGGATTCTTGACGCATTGAGGCCAACGAACCCTGCTATGGGCTCAGCCGATTGAGCAGCCTGGGAAACGGTATCGCTTCCCGAAGATGCTTGAGTCCGCAGATATAGGATACCGTTCTCTCGAGCCCGAGTCCGAAACCCGAATGTGGCACCGACCCGTAGCGTCTCAAGTCTGAGTACCAGCGAAACGCTTCCTCCGGGAGGTCGTGCTCGCGTATCCGTTTTTGAAGCTGATCGAGATCGTGAATCCGCTGTCCGCCCCCGATCATCTCGCCGTAACCTTCAGGTGCGAGCATATCAACGGACAGACAATATTCAGGATCCTCCGGATCTCGCTCCATATAGAAGGCTTTCACCCGCGTGGGATAGTGATGAACCAGGAGCGGCTTGTCGAAAGCTTCACCTAAAATTGTTTCATCCCCGCCGCCGAAGTCGTTTCCCCATTCAAAGTCGACGCCCTTTTGTTTCAGGAGGTCTACGGCATCATCGTAATGAAGTCTTACGAATGGCCGCTTGACCGCTTCGAGTTTGGAAATATCCCGCTCTAGAACATCGCTCAACTCTTGACCGCACGATTCGACGCATCGAAGGACGATGTATTCGAAAAACTCCTCGGCTAGATCGATGATATCTTCCAATGTCGCGAATGCCACCTCCGGTTCCACCATCCAGAACTCCGTGAGATGGCGCCGGGTCTTGGATTTCTCGGCCCGGAACGTGGGACCAAAACAGTAGACTCTACCGAATGCGGCAGCGGTCGCCTCGTTGTAAAGTTGACCGCTTTGACTCAGGTAAGCTTTATCGCCGAAGTAGTCCGTCTCGAATAGAGTGCTCGTCCCCTCGCACACGTTGGGAGTAAATATCGGGGTATCGAGGCACAGAAATCCCCTGTTGTTCAGGAAATCCCGGATTGCAGAAATGGCATGGTGACGCACCTTCATGACAACGTGCTGCCTGCGGCTTCTAAGCCACAAGTGTCTTATATCAAGGAGAAAACTCGACCCGTGTTCCTTTGGTGTTATCGGATAATTCTCAGAACCTGCGATCAGACGAACGCCCGACAGGACGAGTTCGAATCCGCCTGGGGCACGCTTATCCTCTCGGACTTTTCCGGTGATTTCCACGCTCGACTCCTGCGCGACGGTGGAGATCAATTCGAAATCTTCGCCTGAGACATCCGCTTTGCCGGCAACGCATTGGAGGAAGCCGGTTCCATCGCGAAATATCAAGAACTTGATCTTACCGCTCGAGCGGAGATTATAAATCCAGCCGCGGAGAAGGATGGTTTCCCCGACGTGGGAGGCAATCTCGTTGATGTAAACGTGCTTCATTGGATCACACCACACTTCTCGAAATGTTTGGATACTCCATCTTTTTATAACACGCAAAAAACTGGAAGCCACTCAAAATCTTCTACGGAGCAATACTGGTCAACAGCGTTTTTAGGCACGATTCTTGCCCGCAATTCTGCGTAACCATATTTATCTCTGGGGCTTACACGGGGCGACCGCTTTGAACGAAACCCTCTTGACTGTAGGAGTTTACCTTTTTGAATAGCATCGTCTTTAAGGGACTTGCATTTTGCACGATCCTCCTCTTGACGCCAATCATTAATACGGCGCTCGGGAGCAACGGCACACCGGCGGACACATATGCCTCACCCTACAACGGGCAGGTTTATAGGGGCGCCCAAACGCTACCTCTGCTCGCTCAGCTAACCCACCAGAAAGCATTGAAGGCGCTGCGTTCCGGGGACAGCCAACGGGCGGAAGCACTGCTGATGGAAACGCTAGAACTGGATCCTAATTACGCCGATCCGTATTTCACCCTCACTAAAATAAAAGCCAAACAGTTCAGCAGCGACACGTTTTATTATTTCTCGAAAGCGATCATTACGCTGTTGACGAAATTCCATTACCAGAGAATGATTGTGGTCAATGCGATTCTCTTTCTTCTGTTCATCGCTTCGCTTCTCGCCTCCATCATATGTGTCGCTTTTCTGATCAAATACCTCCCCTTCGCCGCCCACAGGCTCAGGGAAGCTTTGTCCAAACGCTTCAGCACATCGATGCCGGGATTATCGGCATACATGATACTGCTCATCCCATTCGTGCTTCTGCCGGGCTTTATCACGGCGCTGGCCATGATGATCCTGCTCTGTTGGGGCTTTATGTGGAAGCGGGAACGGCTGCTGGCCATTTTCATGTTGTTGCCATTCGTGGCCCTGGGATTCTTCTCGGATCAACTCAAACCTCTGGCGCCGCTTTCCGATCCATCCTCCCTCACCTCCCGGATTGCTGCGGCCAATGAGTCTCACGGGGATCAGCGGTTGATCACAGCAATCGAAATATCGCCAGAAGGCTCTCTCGCAACAGAAAAGGATCTCGCACTGGGGCTTCTTCATCTCCGATCCGAACAGTTTTTGCCTGCCGCGACGCACTTTCTGCGGGCGATTTCGAACGACCCGAAAAACATGATGGCCTATGTGAATCTCGGCAATGTGTACTATCTCCAGGAGGATTACAACAAAGCGCTCGAAGGATACACGAAGGCCGCTTCTCTGGATTCACTTGATGCGATTTGCCAGTACAATCTCGCCCAAGCCTACATAAAGACACTACTCCTGGGAGAATCTTCGAGAGCTCTCAGGCGAGCATCCGCTTCGGGCATAGAGAAGATAAAGCAATCGTATGCATCGAGTGCTCTCAAGCACTTTCCCGTCTACCCAAAGACATTTTCGACCGGAGATCTGTGGCGAATATCGCGTAACGAAGGGAAGACATACGCAAAGGGAGATCTTGGGAATGTGCTGCTGCCCCTTACGCGATTCTCATTGAGGACAAGCGCCTGGATCCTGATAATTGCGTTCATTTTTGCATTTTCCATATATAGAGTCATCGGCCGACGCAAACTTACCTTCCAATGTTCGAACTGCGGAGAGCTTACCTGCACGGAATGCTGCAACGACGAGCGAGGGGGGGCCTACTGCAAGAGCTGTGCAGAAGCGATCGAAGGAGTGTTCTCCGAAAAGGTTGTCGAAGCGTTGCTGAGGCAGAGGCGTCAGTCGGTCATCGTGAAAAGGAGAAAATCTACCCGTCTCCTCACACCGTGGCTCCCCGGCATTCGCGACATATACTTTGGACGAATTCTCAGAGGCGCTGTGCTTGCCTTCTTCTTCTCGCTTGCGATGATTTTCTTGTGGTCGAAGGGTATGATCATCAAAGACTGGACATCGATCACTACCCAGATACCAATTTGGAAAACAATACTCTCTGCATCGGCCATCGCCCTTACTTATGCGTTCTCGATTTTCCCCAAGCGGACCTTCGACAGCCGAAGCTTCAGAATCTCCGGAGCGAGGGGCAAATCGAAAGAGCAGAGCGTCGAAGACATGGCCGGTGATGCAGTGGCTTAACAACGCCCGGAGGATGAGTAAGGTATGGCTCTAGAAGGTAACTTAACAGCATTTGGATTGTCAGAGATCTTTCAGCTCATCGCAGTGCAGCAAAAATCCGGCATGCTCTCGGTGAACAGCGAAGACCGGTCGATGGTGATCTTCTTCAAGGGTGGGAGCCTCGTCTCGACAAGAGACCGTCGCCGCAGGAGCAGCGACCCACTGAAGGACTACTTTACACGTTATGGAATCCTCTCACAAGCGGACCTCATGCGCATCATGGACATCAGCGCGAAATCCAAGCTCGACATGACGGAGGTCATCGTTTCCGAAAACTTCTTGACCGAAGAGGAAATGCGCAGGCACTACCGCAATCAAATCCAGGAAGCGGTGCATGAGATTCTGACCTGGGAGCAGTGCAGCTATAAGTTTATCCCCAGCCAAGAAATCCTCGATGGCTTGAAAACCTGGGGAGAATTCGGTATCGAGGGAATGCTCATGGAAAGTATGCGACGGATCGATGAGTTTCCCGAGATGCTCAAAGTATTCCCGGATCCTTCAATGGTTATCCTCCGCACGGATAAGGAAGCCCCGGAAGATTTGGCACCGAATGAAAAAACTATTCTTGACCTGCTCTCTGAAGAACGCACGCTTAACTACCTGATTTCTCAAGGGAAAATGTCCTCTTTTGAGACCTACGAGGCGCTGAAGCATTTGAAGGAAAAAGAGCTCATCGACACAAAGGGCGATCGGCTTGTCGCGACGGCAAAGCCAGCTGCAGAATCACGCACTATAAGACAATTAAGGAGGATGCCAAGACGTTTTATCGCAACAGGCTTCGTGTTCCTTCTTTTTTCGTCATCGCTTTTCTTTGGCGCCAAGACATCCCTTCGGTATCTGAAACCCCAGGCAGACCATCTCCAGGACGCACTGCACGATGAGACTCTCGCCCGTCATCGCATGGAAGAGAAGCTTCGCTGCATCATCGAGGCATACCGTTCAGAGTTCGGGTCTTACCCACGGACTCTCGCCATGTTGTCCGAATCGGAGTTTGTAACCGAAGGATTTATAAAACGTTTGGAGAGGTTCTCATTTAGATACCATTTGACTCCCGGCGTGGACGCCTATACTCTTCTTTAACGCTTCTTTTCGCTGTTTTCATAGACATAACATCCGGATTCCCCAATGCAAGACGGCACTTTTTTGAGAATCTGCGATTATATTTTCGTGCTGCGTCCCCTCATTCTCATTCCGGCATGGAGTCTTTATCTCATCGGAGCGGGAGAAGCGATCAGGCGGAGCTCGCAATCGGCAGCGCTCTTTCCATCACCCAGGGTTTTTATTTGTCTTACAGCGATTCTCATAACTGCCTATCTTCTGAATCAAATTTTCGACCGCGAGTCGGACGAGCGGAACCGAAAGTGTTTTTATCTGTCCCAAGGAATATTCGGTGTCAGAACGCTTCTCGTTCTCTCTCTGGGTTTCTATCTCGTGGCATCGTTTACGTTCCGCCGGCTTGATGAGCCTCATCGAATCCCGCTAATTGCCGCTTTGATCCTGTCGTTGACTTATTCGCTGCCACCATTCCGCCTTTGCGCCAGGCCGTTCCTCGACCTCCTTGCGAACGCCGTGGGATTCGGAGGGATCGCCTTTATCCTGGGATACGGCCTTTTCTTCAATGATCTTATGGAATCGGCTCAACTCTCGCTCCCCTACGTGCTTCTCGTAGCAGCGACGTTTCTCCACACGACCGTGTTGGATGTCGAAGGGGACAGGGAGACGGGAAAGATTTCAACATCTGTCCGCATTGGAATTGGCCCCTCGAAGCTTGTCGCGCTCGTCCTGCATGGATTCGCCGTTGCTGCGGCGATCTCATGGAGCACCACACTCGCCATCGTCATCACTGCAACAACTCTCCCATTCACCGCTTATGCGCTGAAATCAACAGATCGCAGAATGAGCTCGGTGCAGGCGCAGGCAGCGACCCTCATCGTTACACTCGGAGCCGTTCTTCTTTGGCCTGTTTATATCGCGATCCTCCTGCCGCTCGTTATCCTCTCGCGCTACTACCACCAGCGACGGTTTGGAATCATCTATCCCGGTTTGCGGAAGAATTCTTGAAGATAGGGGTCAAGACCGCAATCCCGTTGATCGTGCGGCATTTGATCTCTTCGAACCAAGAGAAGGGGCGTCGTTCGATTTTCCGGAGAATCGAGCTGCGAGTATCAATGACATACACGCCATTCCGCCTCAAAGCGAATCGATCAACAACCTCGTTCGGGTGGGAAGGATATAGAGAGAAGGCTGCTTGATAGCCAACCGCCCGAGCAAGTTTTTTTATACGATCGTTGTAACGACCGAAAGGATACGAGAAGCTTCGCACGGGAGCGTTCAGGATGTCCTCCAAGGCCGATTTGGAGCGGACGAGCTCCACGGCGCACTCCTCGTTGGGCAGGCGGGTGAGATCCCGGTGGGTGGCTCCATGCGACCCGAACGACGCTCCCCGCCCGGCCATCTCTTCCACCTCCCTCCATGATAAATGGCGAAAGGGCCTGCGCCCCAGGGAGAGATCCCACGCGTTTTCCCGTCCCGCAAAATCCGTCACGATAAATACATGGAAGGGAATAGTTCTCTTTTCCAATCCAGGGAGAAGATAATCAAAAACCTCCGTGTAGCCGTCATCGAAGGTAAGGAGCAGCATTTTTTCTGCTCCGATCGTTGCGGCTTCGATAGAGGTGAGAAACTCGTCCTCCCCAATAAATCGGTACCCCCTGTCGATGAGGAAGTCTATCTGGCTGAAGAACCTATCCGGAGTCGTCCAAGTTCCCTCGAAACAGAACCTTTTGGAAATCTTGTGGTAGCAAAGCGCCTGTGCATACCCCCTGGGAGGGAAACGGTATTTTCGCCACCATAAGGCGTACAATGACCCAACCACGAGCCCCGCTATGATAATCAGGCCGGTCATACCCACTCTCCAACGATTTGATGACGAGGGCTGCGGCCCGGGATGCGCCCGGGTCGCTATGCATTCGAATCCCCTTGCTCTAGGGACCGGGAATAGTATACGCAATAGCGCCGGAGTTGTAATCATTTTGACCCCGGAGTGAAGAAGTGGTAGAATTCCGGAACGTAGTATCACCCCCTCTGCGTTGAGGGGACTCAGTACCTTAGTTGCTATTCCCCGCGTATTCGTATTCTTTTGCTTGCTAGCTGTCTCAGCTATTAAATGCTGGAGGTTCTAATGGTTATCGGGGTTCCTCGCGAGATCAAAAAAGATGAAGCCCGTGTGGCAATTACCCCGGAAGGGGCCAGGGCTGCGCGTATCCACGGGCACGAGGTTCTAATCGAAGCTTCCGCAGGTATCGGAAGTGGCATCACAGACGAAGAGTACAAGTCCGCAGGTGCCAAGGTGATGAGAACCGCAGCCGAAGTTTGGAAGACTGCGGACATGGTGGTAAAAGTAAAAGAGCCGCTTACCGAGGAATTCGAATTTCTCCGGAGCAACCTTATCCTGTTTACTTATCTGCACTTGGCAGCCGTGCGAGACATTACAGAAATGCTCATCGCGAAAGGCACCACATCGATTGGCTATGAGACGATCGAACTGGATGATGGTTCCCTGCCGCTGCTCGTACCCATGAGCGAAATCGCCGGGCGCTTGGCCGTTCAGGTGGGCAGCTGGGCGCTTGAAGCTCCAAACGGCGGGAGTGGTATTCTGCTTTCCGGTGTCAGCGGAGTGGCGCCGGCGAATGTTCTCATCCTGGGAGCAGGTACGGCGGGTCAAAACGCAATCCGCATTGCAGCGGGTATGGGCGCGAACGTAGTCGTCGTGGATATCAATCCAAACAAGCTCCGCTACATCGACGACATCTACCGCGGCGGGCTCACTACGCTTATCGGCAACGCGGCAAACATCGAAGCAGAACTTGCCAAAGCAGACCTCGTTATCGGGGCCGTTCTGCTTACTGGGGCGAAAGCACCCAAGCTTATCAAGCGCGAACACTTGAAGACAATGAGACCCGGATCGGTTCTTGTGGATGTCTCCATCGATCAGGGCGGTATCGCGGAAACCAGCCGACCGACGACGCATACCGATCCAGTATACGTAATCGATGGTGTCGTGCACTATTGCGTGGCAAATATGCCCGGAGCAGTCCCTCGCACCAGCACAGCGGCGCTTACGAATGTTACGCTCCCGTATTTGCTTTCCATTGCCGATCACGGCCCGATTGAAGCAGCAAAACGGGATCCCGCGCTGGCCAGAGGATTCAATACGTACAAAGGAGCCCTAACGCATCCCGGCGTTGCCGAAGCATTCGATCTCCCCCTGTCGGAGCTCCCCCTCGAGTAGCGCCTCATTTCCTTGGAGCGATCTGGTGTTTTAAAGAGAAGGGCTGACGTTGCGTCAGCCCCTTCTTCATAGCTCAGCGAGCGGCGGTTCAACTACGAAAATATCTGACTCCGGGCAAGGGGCCAGGATTTTCGCTCCAACATCGATTGGTCACATGAAGCGCGCGTTGAAGGATAAGGAGGGCGTTTCACGAGGAGCCGAGCGGCTTTCCAGCACGAACTCATAAATGGATAAAAGAACCGGCAGGCACTCGGCGCGAAAACGCTAGCGTCGCACAACCCGCACGCCTGAAGCAGTGGGACCCAAGCTGATCACGGTCGTATTCTCGGGTGAAAGAACCTCCGAGGCAGCATTATGAAGTTCATCCATGGAGACGGCGCTTATTTTTCCAATGATTTCCCTTTCGCTCACCTGCCTGCCGTAGTAGATCTCGTTTCTTGCCATCCGCATCATTTTTGCAGCTGATGTTTCCAGGCCGAGGAGAATTTTGCCGCGGAGCTGTTCTTTCACATCCCGGAGCTCCTCTTTTCCGATATCACCGTTGCGAGCTTTATCGAATTCTCCGAGAACAGACTGCACGGCTTTCGCCGCTTTGCTCGGATTCACGGCAAGATATGTTCCGATGAGACCGCTGTCCTTCGCATATTCTGCGTAAGTGAAGATATTGTAAGCAAGACCCATCTCTTCGCGGATGCGCTGGAAAAGCCGCGAACTCATCCCTCCGCCTAATAAAGTCGTCAAAACCATGATTGCGTAGCGCCGTTCATCGAGGTAGGAACACGCGCGGCTGCCAAGACAGAGGTGCTGGTGGTGAAGGTTGCGACGATATAACCTTCGAACAGGTAGAAACTTGCCCGGCCTTCTCGACTTCAGCTTCGCATGCCCATCGGGAAAGTTGAAGTGCGTTTCACAAAGCCGTCTCAGCCGGCGTCCATCGATGTTACCGAACACCGCTATAAGTATGTTACCGGCCCTGAACGCTCTCCGCGAGAAACTGACTAGCATCTCTCGTGAAAATTTTGAGACGGTCTCGGGACGCCCGAGAATCGGTTGCCCGAGGGGGTGATCGGGGAAAATAGCAGCTGCAAGCAGGTCGTGAATCAGGTCATCCGGCGCATCCATTACATCATGGATTTCCTCAAGCACGACCTGTCTCTCAAGTGCGACTTGTTCCGGGGCATAACAGGAATGCGTCAGCATATCGCCCAAAATGTCAAACGCCAGCTCGGCGTGATTCTCGAGAACCTGTGCATAAACACAAACTTGCTCCTTGGTGGTAAACGCATCCAGTGAACCTCCTGCACGCTCTATCTCCTGTGAAATGTTGAGGGCCGACCGGTTGGCAGTGCCTTTGAACAGCATATGTTCGAGAAAATGGCAGAGACCTTCTTCGCCATTTTTCTCGTTCCGCGAGCCGACTTTTGTCCACACACCGACACAGAACGCCCTCGAAGTCGGATTGTTCGAGTGCAATACGGTAATACCGTTTGAAGCTTGAAATTTCTTCACTGAGGATAGCACGGCGGATACGGTGGGTCTCTATCCCCCCTCGGGGATGCTGCTCACCTTCTGCGGGAGCTTCTATGATTTCTTTCTCTTGGATCTCTTTCTCTACGCCCTCTATCAGGCGGCGGGCCGTCTTCGAGCGCTTTCTTGCTCAGCCGGATCTTACCATCGCCGTTGATATCTATGACTTTGACTCTTATGACATCTCCAACTTTTAGAACGTCCTCCACACGGGCGATTCTTCGATACGAAATCTCCGAGATGTGGAGAAGGCCATCTTTGCCCGGAAGGATCTCGACGAATGCGCCGAAGTTCAGGATGCTCTTTACCACGCCATCATAGACTTTTCCAATCTCCGGTTCCTCTATGATCTCCTCGATCCGTTTGACGGCCGCGTCACTCGAGGCTTTGTCCACAGCAGCAACCTTCACTGTGCCATCATCTTCGACTTCGATAGTTGCGCCTGTTTCCTCTTGGATACTCCTGATTACTTTGCCCCCCGGCCCGATGATTTCGCGAATCTTGTCGACCGGAACTTTCAGCATCACAATCTTTGGTGCGAAAACGGAGATCTCTTCCCGGGGTCGAGAGATCGTTTTGTCCATCTCGCCGAGGATATGCATCCTACCCTCTCTGGCCTGCTCGAGTGCGCGCTTGAGGATATCCATGGTCACACCCTCGACCTTCACATCCATCTGGAAGGAGGTAATACCTTGCTGGGTACCCGTGACCTTGAAGTCCATGTCGCCGAGATGATCCTCCGCGCCGAGGATATCACTAAGAATTTCGACCTTGTCGTCTTCGATGATAAGACCCATCGCGATTCCCGAGACTGCCCTCGGTATTGGCACGCCTGCATCCATTAAAGCGAGACTACCCCCGCAGACAGTGGCCATCGAACTCGAACCGTTCGATTCCAATATGTCTGAGACTACACGGATGGTGTACGGGAAATCTTCCTCGCTTGGGATCACCGGCTTGATCGCACGCTCCGCAAGGGCACCGTGGCCGATCTCCCTCCTTCCGGGACCCCGGAAGAATCCAACTTCACCTACACTGAACGGTGGAAAATTATAATGAAGCATATAACGTTTCCAGCTCTCCCCTTCGATCGTATCCAGCATCTGCTCGTCCTGGCCCGTCCCTAGCGTACTGGCTACGAGGCTTTGCGTCTCGCCTCGTGTGAACAATGCAGAACCATGCGCTCGGGGAAGAACACCGACTTCACAAGTGATCTGACGGATGTCCTTTGGCCCCCTGCCGTCGATCCGCACACCTTCTTCTAGGACCATCCGACGCACTTCTTTCCTCTCGATCTCTTCGAGAACCGCTGAGATGTATCTTTCTTCCTCGGGATACGCTTCTTGATATTCCTTGATGGCTTCGTCACGGATTGCCTCGAAAGCGTTTTGTCGCTCTCGTTTGCCGGGGATTCTCAAAACACTCTTAATGCGTGCGTAGTATCGCTCTTCGACGGCCCGATCCAGTTCCTCTATGACGGGCGGCGGCTCGACAACCTTCTTCGAAGGAACTTCCACACCTTGGATCAGCTCGCGCTGAAGAGCGTTTATCCTCTTTATGCTATCGTGAGCCAGTTCGATTGCCTCGACGAAATCGGCTTCGCTCACTTCATTCGCTCCACCTTCCACCATGAGCACGGCATCATCCGTACCTGCGACCACGATATCCAGTTCGCTTTGCTCGATTTGTTCGAGAGGAGGATTGACGATGAACTGGCCGTTCACTTTGCCAATACGAACACCGGAAATCACCTTGGAAAATGGAATTTCGGAAACGGCAAGCGCAGCGGAAGCTCCGGTTATACCGAGCACATCGGGTTGGTTGGAGCCGTCGTAGCTCAGAACCTGAGCGGTAACCTGGACCTCATGCCTGAAGTTCTTGTCGAACAGAGGGCGAATTGGCCGATCGATCAGTCGGGCAATGAGGGTTTCTTTATCATGCGGACGCCCTTCTCGTTTGAAAAAGCCGCCCGGGATCCTACCTGCGGCATAGAGCTTCTCCCTATACTCAACGTATAAGGGAAAGAAATCAAGGTCTGTGGGTTTTTGTGAAGCAACAGCTGTTACGAGCAAAACGGTGTCTCCCATCCTTATCAGAATGGAACCATCCGCCTGTTTTGCCATTCTTCCAGTTTCAATTGAGATCGCTTGTCCATTAATAATCTGAGATACGTTTTTCATTAAAACCTGCCAATTTTAGGTTGAGATATGACCGATCGATGGTAAGCGACTTACTTCCGCAGGTTGAGCTGCTTTATTAGTACACGATACTGCTCGATCTTGTTGTTTTTTAAGTAATCCAATAACTTCCGCCTGCGACCGACGAGCTTTAAGAGACCTCTCCTGGAAGCGTGATCTTTCTGGTGGTTTTGAAAGTGCTCGGTCAAAATTCTGATGCGCTCCGTTAGGAGGGCAATTTGAACTTCAGGGGAGCCGGAATCTTTGTCATGTAATTGATACTTCTCAATGATTTTTTTCTTGTCATCCGTCGATAGTGCCATCGTCAATTCACCTCCTCTATAAGGAATCGCGTCACGATGGCTGTAGCCTGGGCACCACGGTGGGGGTCAGCCCAAGCCACCTCGAACTCCAGACCAAACTAACACAGGAAAACCCCTATGTAAAGCAATAATTAGCTACGACAATATTCCTACCTCAATCCCAGCACGCCTCCACTTGGAGTATCCTGAGGGCTCTCATCTTATCCTTTTGGAGTTGCTTTACCAGAGCCTCAACCGAGGGGAAGGATCGCTCTTTTCTCAGGAATGCATGGCAACGAACGATGATGTTCTCGCCGTAAAGATCCTCTTTCCAATTAAAGATATGCACTTCTATCTCCCTTGCGCCGTCTCGAAGCTCTTTGAGGGTCGGCGCTCTGCCAATATTCATCATGCCGTGCAGCTCCCGATTCCCTATCCTGACCGTCACTGCATACACCCCTCTTGGAGGCCATAGCTTATGGGGATCCTCAATAGCAAGGTTTGCCGTTGGAAATCCAATCGAATGCCCCATCCCATGCCCTCGAACGACCTGTCCCGAAACTGTGTAGGGATGTCCGAGAAGGTCGTTGGCCTGCTCGAGTTCCCCTTCGAGAAGCTTGTTCCGGATATGGGTGCTCGAGATCACTTCCCCGCCTTTTTCCACGGGGGGGACAACCTTTACATCGAAACCCCGCTTTTTGGATTCGGTTTGAACCCTCTCCGGAGTTCCTTCTCGGTTCTTGCCGAAGCGGCAGTCGTAGCCGAGCACGATTACTTTCATATCGAGTGCATTCAGAAGGTACTTGTCGAGAAAGGTGCGATAATCCGTGTTGGCGATCTCCTCATTGAACTGGATCACAAAAACACCATCTAGAGGAAAAGATCGTAAGAGGTCGATGCGCTCATCGATCGTTGTCAGAATCGGTGGGGTGATCCTCGAATGGGTCACAACCAGCGGATGGGGATCGAAAGTGATCAAATAGCAGCTCTTTGCCTTGCCGCTTGCACGGCACTGGATGAGGGATTCGATGATGCGGTGATGCCCCCGGTGCACACCGTCGAAAACACCGAGAGTAACGGCAGTCTTCCGGGGCTTCATCGAGATCAGATCTTCCATCGAAAAGGCAACTCTGAAATCCTGTTCCAATCCCATCAATTATCCCCACTGGTGAACAGACGATAAGTATCTACCCAAAAGAGCTTTTTCCGTTTCCCTTCAACCCTTTTCCCAACGGCAACCAACTCGCCGTCGGTGTCAAGGATGCGGAGGGTTTTGCCCCCGGCAACATCCCCTATCGTTCGAACGACGTCCCTCTCTCCAGGGAGCATTCCGGATAACAAAGCCTTCTTCGCACTATCCTTCAGCACGATGCCCGGCATAAAATCCAGGGCTTTTGCGAGCCCAATACCTTCCAGTCCAGAGATATCCCCATTGAACAACTTCTCCCCCAGAAATGCATTATCCAGAGAGAAAGGACCAATCCGAGTTCGCGTTAGACTGGCGACATGAGATGGCAATCCGAGTTTTTCACCAAAATCTTTAGCAAGCGACCTGACATAGGTTCCCCGCGAACAATTCAAACGAAGTCTAGTGATGGGAAGGTGAATATCGAGGATGTCCAGCGAGTATATCGTCACCGTCCTTCTCCCCACTGCCGGCTTTTCTCCGGCCCTTGCCAATTCGTAAAGGCGTTGTCCGTCCCGCTTCAGCGCTGAAAAAGCCGGGGGACTCAGTTGATATTCACCAAGAAACGATTTTGCGACACGGTCTATTTCTTCGGGATCCAATTGCGGACATCGCACCTCTCTCACCACGGTGCCTTCGGCATCCAGCGTGTCGGTTTCAACTCCTAGGTGGACATCGAACTCATACGTTTTTTCCAGGTTCATGAAATGCTCAACCGCACGTGTTGCCCTTCCTGTGCACAACAGGAGGACGCCTCGCGCAAGCGGATCGAGAGTGCCGGCGTGCCCTACCTTCCGAATGCGCGAAGCCTTACGGAACGCTTCCACAACATTGAAGGAGCTGGGACCTTTGTGTTTATTGATGACCACGAGTTTATGCTGAAGTTTCTCCATGACCGTTTGGTGCGCGGCGCCCACACCAGATGGACCGCTGTGTGATTTGCCTAATCATCCTGTGCCGCGGAGGAATAAACCAGAACACTCTCAAGCCGGGTAATCGTGCTGAGCGGAAGAGCGTGTCAAACGGGTGATGGGAGGACTCAAGCCTTCCCCTTATCTTGATCCTTGATCTCCTTCAGGGCCTCCTCAATCGCCATAGCTTTGTCCAACGAATCGTCATAAACGAATTTGAATTCCGGTACTTGTCGTAGTTTTAATTCCCTGAAAACCGTTTTTCGCATAAAACTTTTTGCACTTTCCAATCCTTTTCGCGTCTCAGCTTTTTCATCGCTGCTCCCCATTACCGAAAAATAAACCTTCGCTGTCAGCAAGTCAGGAGCGATCTTCACGGAAGTAATTGTCACCAATCCTATCCTCGGGTCTTTGATACCGGTGAGCAGCAATTCGCTCAAAATCTCTTTGATGCTTTCGTTCAATCTTTCCTTGCGATGAGATCTGGTCATATCTTGCCCCGCAAAAATCAACGAATTTCCTCGCAATAATCCAAGACCTGTACCCTCCCGTCGTTCTCGATTAGCTTCAATGCTTTGTCGCACCCGGAATCCACGATGCTCCTATCCGCCCCTACTGTCGCAACGGCCAGCTTGCATCGCTGCCACTTGTCTTGAAAATCAACTTCCGAAACGCTCACATTGAACCGGCGGCGCAGCTTCGTTTTGAGGCCGTTGAGAACGTACCTTTTTTCTTTCAAAGAGGAGCAGCAGGGAATGAGAAGGTCTATTGTAATAAGCTTCAGGACCATCGTTGGGGATTTGCCATGAGAGAGTGCTTTAGAGAACTACAGCACTCTTTCTTTTTCCTCGATGACGTAAGCTTCGAGTACGTCTCCCTCCTGGAAGTCGGTGAAGCCGGCTATCCCGATTCCGCATTCAAAGTCTTTCTGAACCTCTCTCATATCATCCTGGAACCGTTTTAGGGAGGATATCTTCCCGTCGAAAATCGCTTCATCTCCCCTCAAAACCCGCACCATCGCATTCCTGATAATAGATCCCTCCATGACGAATGAACCCGCGATGGTCCCAATTCTGGATATTTTGAACACTTTTCTTACTTCTGCCCGACCCAAGATCTTCTCCACTCTCTCGGGCTCCAGCAATCCCTTCATTGCATCATCGATTTCCCTCAGACACTCGTAGATCACGTTGTAACTCTTGATCTCTACTTTTTCTTTCTCTGCGATATCTTGTACCTTGGGCGAAACCTTCACATTGAAGCCAATGACCACGGCGTTTGTGCTGGCCGCAAGGAGCACATCCGACTCCGTAACAGAACCCACCCCCGAGTGGATCACCTTAACCTTCACTTCATCGCTCGATAGCTGCGGCAGGTTGTCGGTGAGCGCTTCAACGGACCCGTTCGTATCCCCCTTCACAAGGAGATTCAACTCCTTGAGCTCCCCCACCTGAATCTGAGAATACAGTTCTTCTAGAGTCAGCTTTCTAGGAGCCTGGCGCTCTCTATCCTTACAGGCTTCCAGGCGCTTTAAACTGATCTCCTTTGCTGTGCGCTCGTCATTCACAACGATAAAGGAGTCTCCAGCTTCAGGCAGACCGTTGCACCCCAGCACGAGTACTGGGGTGGAGGGTGACGCTCCTCGGATGGCTTTCCCGCGGTGATCGAGGAGGGCCCTCACCTTCCCATGATGCATTCCGGTGACAAACGCGTCTCCAATCCGGAGGGTCCCATGTTTTACTAGAACCGTGCAGAGGATACCGCGCTCCTCTTCCTTTTTCACCTCGACGACAATGCTTTGACAGGGCGCCTCCGGATCGGCTTTGAGTTCCATCATTTCGCCCTGCAACAGGATCATCTCGAGAAGCTTGTCGATGCCCTCACCAGTCTTTGCGGAAACATCCACGTCAACGATATCGCCGCCGAAACTCTCCACTACAACACCTTGGTTCGCCAGCTGCTGTTTCACTTGATATGGATTGGCCGCTGGAAGGTCGATCTTGTTTATCGCGACGATCATCGGTACTTCCGCCGCATTGGTATGGTTGATTGCTTCCTTGGTTTGCGGCATCACTCCATCATCGGCAGCGACGACGAGCACAACAATATCGGTAACCTTTGCACCTCGAGCCCTCATTGCGGTAAACGCTTCGTGACCGGGAGTATCGATGAATGTGATCTTTCCCGTTCCCCATTCGACTTCGTAAGCACCGATGTGCTGGGTAATGCCGCCTGCCTCACTGGCTACCACATTGGTCCTGCGGATATAGTCCAGGATCGAAGTTTTCCCATGATCGACATGACCCATGATCGTTACGATTGGGGCCCGGGGTTTGAGCTTTGCCGGATCGATTCTAATAACTTCTGCAAGCTGGCTTTCCCCATATTCGGTTTCGAACTCCAAAGACCTGTCGAGATCTTCGGCGATGATTTCTATCACCTCTCGATTGAGGTTCTGGTTGACCGTTGCCTTGACTCCCAGCTCAGTGCACCTATCGAGGATCTGCTCGATTTCCATTCCTAGAGCGGTGGCCAACTCGTGCACCGAAGCATTGTCGCGGACTTTTATCGGGGCTTTCTCCTCCGGCGCCTCTTCTCTCAGCTTCGCCTTTCGCCTCCTTGTCCGCCGTGTCACCTCAAGTTTTGCCAGAGTCCTCCGGACGCTTTCCCTCACGGCTTTTTGCTGCGCCTCGATGTCGGCTGGGGGTCGTTTCTTGGGCAGCTTGGGCTTCCGAACTTCCGGGCGCTCAGGCATTCGTTCCGGTGCGCGTGGAGGCGGAACCGCGCGTTTTTCGGTGGGAGGTTTCGGCTTGCCCTTCACTTTTTTAGCAACCTTCTCCGGAAGCGGCGCAGCCGCTTTCGCGGCATCCTTTGCAGGGGGCCTTGCCTTAGCGCCTTTCTTCGCGGTTTTTTTCACCGATTTAGGTTTGGCGCTTTTTGCCGCTTTGCGTTTCTGCTCAACCTCAGCGCGTTTTGTTTCGGGCTTTCCTTTGGCCTTCGCCGGTTTGGCTGCTGCGGAGACCTTGGCCTTGACCCGCCTTTTGGCCGGTTGCTTCGGGACTTTGAAATGCGACTGCACCAGCTCAACGGCTTTCTCGTCCATTCCACTCATGTGGCTCTTGGCGGGAATGCCGGCCTTTTCGAGCACCTCAATAATGGCCTCGCTGGTTACTTCTAATTTTTTCGCGAGCTCATAGACTCTCATTTTTGCCAAATCGCATTCACCCCCATCATTTGATATAAACCCATCATGTCTCTATAAACTATATCTCCGCCGATATTTCTAGAGGAATTGCTTCTATTGAGAAGACTCCTCGACTTTCTCGTCCGATCCGGTTTCAGCCGATTCCGCAGCGTCCGTGCTCGTTTCCTCGGCTTCCTCCGAATCCGCAGGAGCTTCCTTGAAAAGCGTTTCCTCGGTGAGAGGCGCTTCCGGCGGAAGTTCTTCTTTCTTCTCGGTTGGTTCCTCGCTTTCGAGGATGCTCTCATCGAACAACGGCTTTTCTTCTTTTCTTGCGATTTCCCTTTCCTCGTTCTCTTTCTGAATCAACTCCTCGAGCGCTTTGTTCAGCTCGTTCATGGTTTTTTCACCCGTTGCAAGGAGCTTTTCAGCTGTCTTCGCACCGACACCCGGTATAGCAAGAATCTCTTCGGCAGGTGTGCTCATCAGCTTCTGAACCGTGTGGATTCCGATGACTTTGAGCTTCTCTGCCATCTTGGCTGTAACCCCGACCATGTCCTCGATAGCCATGATAAGATGCTCCTGGAGACGCTCACGCTGCTCGAGCTCTCTTGAAGATACCAGCTCGATCTGCCACCCGGTGAGCTTTGACGCCAGCCGGACGTTCTGGCCTTCCTTGCCAATGGCAAGTGAAAGTTGATCCTCTTCAACGATTACGAGAACTGTTTTGTTATCGGAATCAACACGGACTCCAGAGATCTTCGCCGGTGAAAGCGCTCGGGATACGAATGCAGAAATGTCTTCACTCCAAGGAACGATATCGATGCGCTCGCCGCTCAGCTCGTTCACTACCGCTTGAACTCTCGATCCTTTCATTCCCACACAAGCGCCGACGGCGTCGACCCTCTCATCTCTCGAATACACGGCTATTTTTGACCGCCCACCGGCCTCTCTCGCTACGCTCTTTATCTCGATTAGCCCCTCGTATATCTCAGGAACCTCATGGCTGAACAGCTTCTTGAGAAACTCGGGGCTTGTCCGCGAAAGAGTGATCATTGATCCCTTCGCGTCCTTGTCCACTTTGGTGATGCACGCCCGAATGGAAGATCCTTGATTGTACCGCTCGCGGCGGATCTGTTCCTTTCTCGGAATCGTTGCTTCGGCGTTTCCGAGATTCACGAGAATGTTGTTCCTATCGATCTGTTGGACCGTCCCGGAAACGACCTCACCCACCCGATCCTTGTACTCCTCGTAAGTCCGGTCCCTCTCGAACTCGCGTATCTTCTGGGTGAGAATCTGCTTGGTTATCTGGATGGCATTTCGCCCAAACGCTTCGAACGGCACGCTGATTCGAACCTGATCGCCCAGCTTTGGTTTCTTGAGAAATTGCTTGGCGTCAGCTATGGAAATCTCCGATCCCTCGTTTTCCACGTCCTCAACAACCGTTTTAAGCAGATAGACTTCTATATTCCCGCGGCCGTCTTCGACGACTTCCGCTTCAGCATTGGTCCCAAATTTCTTTTTGATTGCAGAACTCAGTCCAGCCGAAAGCGTTTCCATCAGGAGTTTTCTGTCCAGGCGCTTTTCTCTTATCAGCTGGTTGAGTGCGTCGGCTATTTGAATGCTCATTTGACACCACCCTTTTTCCTCTTTGCACGCTTCATTTTCTTGTCAATTTTGTATTGCTCGTCTGTCAGGTTCGCTTTGATAATATTGGCCAGCTCGATCTGCTGCTCCCCCTCAGCTGTATCCATAGCCAGCACTCCATTTATACAGGATCGTATGCATCCTGTATACGTCTTTTTCCCTTCCTCGGCGCTCATCCATTGAACCCTTGCCATATGGCCAACGTACCGGACGAAATGCGGTTCCCGGGTCAGCGGCCGGCTGCTTCCCGGCGAGGAAACCTCGAGGAGATAGCGACCCGGGAAAGGATCCAGCCGGTCGAGAACCAAGCTCACGGACCGGCTGACCGATGCGCAATCCTTGATGCTGACGCCGCCGGGCTTGTCGATATAGAGCCTGACAATCTGGCTTCTCCCTCCCCCGACGACCTCGCATTTCACGCATTCGTAGCCGAGCAGCTCGAGCTCGGGAGCGATAATCTTTTCCAGCTCCGTGTTCTCCACTTGATCCCGAAATCCTTCCAGATACGTTAATTCCAGTCTACTACGATGCTCCCCGCCTCCCGCTACTCGGGGTGGATGGCCGCTGCAATGGTATCAAAGCTGTGTTCCGGGATGAGCATCGGCATGAAAAAAGTGGGCGCCCACGCCCACTTCAATTTAATAGATAGCACAATCCCAGCTTCTCTGCAAGAAAAACAGAAAAGAAAGATCATAGACGAAGTGGTCATCGGGTCGAAAAGGGGCCATTCATCTATAAACAGGTGCATTCACTTTTGAAAGAATTCCCGGGGAGGATGTGGCAGCTGCAGAAGCTTCATCCGGGCAGCAAACTCAATGAAAGAAGCCCCGAGTGATCAGAAGGTTAGAATCGTGCTTATCCCAACTCGAACGGTCGTTATCGTTTGGTTTGTCGCATCACTGAACTGACGGCTGTAGTCAATAAAGAACGATCCGTTTAGCTGGCTGGAAAAACTGTAGGTCATCTTGGGCGATATCCTCAACGCTGTCGAGCTAGGGAGCTCCTCGAAGCGGTCTGATCCTGGAAAGAAACGCTTACCTCCTGTCCGCGAATAGGACATATTGACACTCGTGTCCAATCTGCTTTTGAGCTTCAACCGCTTGCTTATAAACGGAATTGGGAGTCGGATTCCCTTTCCTCCACCGGTGAAACTTTTCTTCAAATCCACCGTCACGGTAAAAGTCGAGTTCTCGTTCTTCGACCCACGCGCCTCGGTCGTCCGTTTGGAATAGGCAACGGCAAACGTGCTGTTCAGACCGTTCTTCCATCCGGCAGCCAAGGACGGCGAGATCGTTATGGATTCGTTTGCCTGATCGACCGTCCCCTCCCTGCCCGATTCTTGGCGGGTTTTGCGGATTCCAAGCGTCGCGTTGGCGGATGCTACCCTTGTGAGATTCCGGAGCGGGGAGAATTCTTCCAGCCGTTTCCAGTTGAAATTCAGGTCCGGCCAGTTCGTATTTTTCCCGTTGGTTTTGCTCCCCTTGAAGCGATTGGTTGAACGGGAGACCGAGTAGCGAGCGGCAACGTCTATACTACGTGTTATTTGGGTGCCTGAATCGAAGCTGATCGTGAGACTTGACGTCGATCTTTCAGGCTCTTCGTAGCTTTGTTCCTTATGAGTTACGCCGCTGTTGTTCGTGAAACCGAGCTGGTATTTTATAGATGGACGGCCGGGTATCCGCGAATAATTGCTGTTCGTCCGCTGCTGAATCGAAGCGTTAACCTTCCGGATCCTGCTGAGAATCCCTCCGAGCTTCCGAAGAGGGACGAACGGATCTCGCTTCTTCTTCGGCTCCTCCACAGAGGGTGTTTGTCCAGCTTCACCAACGATCGTTGAGTCCTCTCCCGCTGGTTGCCCGGGCGTTGCGCCACCACTCTTGGTATCAGGGGCAGTTTTACGTTGTGAGCTTCCCCCCGCTCGGGTCATATCTTCTTTCTCCTCGAGCTTCAGCTTCTGGAAGATTGTCTTGAACAAATCCCCAAGACCAAACCCCGCTTTTACATTGAACCCCCGGTTGCTCCGAACATTCTTCACTCCTGCCGGGTCGCCACGTCGTCTCACATTGGGACTCGAGTCTTCGGAATAGCTCGCTGAATAGCTGAAATCCGGCGAGAAAGGTTTCACAAACCATACGAGGGGTGGTTTGTAATTCACCTGCAACGATTGATTACGGTTGATCTCGGTCCCAACGTCGACGCCCAGAAATTTGTTGGGGATTCTCAAGTCATTGTTGATGGTCATCTTAAAAGAGGAAGTCAAGGATCGAAACGGCACGTAAGACGCAGACCCCGATTGACCAAGACTCGCACTCCATCTCCTTGGGTTCGCTACGAACCTGTTGCCAACGAAGCGGTAACTTCTTCCCTTGACTCTGGAAGCGTTCAACCGATAGCTGAGGGAGTTGAGCCAGTAGCGGACCTTGTAGTTCTTGAAAATCCGAATGTCCCTGTCCCGCCCCCAGCTGATTTGGTAGTCGAACGTTCCGTTCATTGTCGTGGAAGTGTCGGTGCTTGTCGGTGACCGCCTTTGCGTCTGGCTCATCGAGAAGTTTGCCGTGATCTTATCGAATGTGTATTTCAGCAGAGGATTTTTCGATCCTTTTCGACTCAAACTTGCGCTGAAGCTCCTCCCTATGCTCTCCGTTCGCAAGCTGTCCTGTAGAGCTTTATCTTCGATTTCGGTATCGCTGCTAGGTTTGAACTTGGGAAACGCAGTAGTCTTCGAGTAGTTGCCCGAAATCGGAATAGAAAACCCGAAAAGCGGTATGAAATGCAGGACATTCGTTCTCAAATTGACATTCATCGATTGGGTGAGGGCTCCGCTTCCCCTCCTCTGTTGCAGTCCCCTGTAGTCCGGTCCTGTTCGGCGCCATCCGGTGTTGACCTTGATCACGTTCCCCAGATTGAGACTGCCGTTGAGAGTGCTCGTAAAATCGATATCCCTTCTGATGCTCCCAAGCGAAATATCGTTGAGCCACAGCTCTCCGGATGCAATGGGTGGAATGGGCTGATTTGGCGAATGCCTATTCCTTAGCCCGGCGTAGAGGAACCGGACCCTGAAAAGGTCCGGTTTCCCAACCATTTTTACCCGGTACGTGCGATCCTCAACGATGTCATGGGCTAATCCGGTAACAACCGAGTCGGGAGTTTGAAATTTGAGACCCGTTAGATCGTTCAAGCGGATCTGAGCCAGCATCCATCCGGTCGGACCGAAATATTCCGCGGAAAGCGGCGCCGTGATTTCATAGAAGCTCAGGCTGTCGAATGCAATCTGAAAGTAGTATTCGAGCGAGTCGTCCAGAGCATGAACATCGGTGTACACCCAGAAGTTCATATCTCTGTATCTGGTGTAGTCCTGTCCATTCCCGGGAAAACGTTTCTTGATGCGGAACGAGACTCCGGGTTCCAGGTCCGTGTAGTCTATGAAAAGCGACTGTTCTTTTTCGTAGATGTCGTTTTGCCTATTCGGGATTATAGGCGGCTTGTACTTGTTCGGCTCGGTTTTCGTATTGATCACGCCCAGTGTAAAGTCGGTAATCGCATCAGCAATCAGCTTTCCTCCGAGATCTCGGACTCCATCCTCCTCCCACCTGTTGCCCACGATCTTCAATCCTGCGAGCTGAAGCCTTACCAGGGACGTATCGAGGGCCACGGAGACGCTGTCGAGCCAGATGCGCATGTGGCGCACTTGAATCAGATTAGGGACGCCATCTTTCTGAACCATTTCGGCATCGGCTAAGTTGATCCTGTAGAGACGCCACGCGTCCTTCAGATGATTTGGATCAAGGAGACCATCGTAGTATGGAAAATCCCTCCGTATGTCTACTTCGGCGCTGTCAGCGAGGCGAAGCTTGTATCTGAAATAGAAGTCTTTCTCATCCAAAATTCCCGAGCGGTCGAGATCCTCTGTGTCCAGAAGAAAGTTGCCTTCCGTGCCGTTGATTTTCGTGAGCCTCTCATTGACGCGTCTGGGGTTGTAATCATCGTCCGTGTCGCCCGGCTGACCGTTCGGGACACCATCGAGCCCTGTATCCTCAGTGCTCGCTGTGAAACCGTCCCTGTTCCGGTCCTCTGTATGGAATACTTTGGTGCTCTCCGGTCTGAAAAAGTTCTCGTCGATGGTGCCCAACTCGATATACACGACCCCGCCCCGATCAGCCCGTAACGGTTTGAAATCATTGACCCAAATCTCGATGAACTGTCCTCGAGACAGGTCCAAACCACCCCCCGCAAACCCTGTCATGAGCCCTCCCCACATCGTATCTTCGGGTGTTTGGAAAAATTCGAGATCGAGAGAAGTAACGAGGTTGTCTTCTCTCTCGTTGAGATCCGGATTCAAGTCTCTCCGATGGACACCCCGGTCCGGTTCGATGTTGTACCAGAAAAACCGATCACGCCTTCTCGCAGGCAGTTTTGCACCAGCCACCCCAAATGGATCGACAGGCCGACTCGCCCACCACCAATTCCGACGGGCCAACGAGATCATATCGGAGTCCTCCGCTCCTTCCATATCGTCGAGGAACACCTCTCCCCTCGTGTTGGGATCCGGGAAGCTTGCAGCGATTTCTCCGTTCAATTGCACGGTGCTCTGAGCGTCCGTATCGACGAGAGGAAGCACATTCACCACATTAGTCAATTTGTCCGATTGAAATTGGAGATTCGCGTACAGGTCCCCGACAACGGCCCGGGTAGGCTCTTCCCCCAGTCTCGGCCGAAGCGAGCCGGAGCTCTTCGACTCGTATAGCCATGTCGTGCCGACCCTGGATGCTTTGGACAGGTTCCAAAGCGCGTTGAAACCGAGAAGGGAACTCGAGGCCCCACCTGCGAAGGGCTTGAACTCGTAGTCGATCTTTATCTGAGAACTCGGCGTAAGTTGGTCAACCGCCTCGCCCTTGAGTTCGACCTCTCCGCTGACATAATCGATGGTGTAGTCGACATCCCGCATGAGCCGCCTCCCATCGAGCGTGACAGCCTCGCTTCCTTCGATGATATCGAATGCATCGATCCTGAAACTCCTCGTCGTGCTTGCCGCGCGAACGACGATGTTGTATCTATTCGCATTCCCTAGCTCGGTCTCGCTGAGCCATTTGTCATAAAGGAGCGGGTTGGCCATTCCTGCAAAATCCCCGGCGCTGTCGATCGGGACGATGAAGGAGTCGTCATCCGCCGTCCAGGCGCGAACCGAGTCGAGCGGAGGATCGAATGGTCTCAATGTGGGGAATGTAATGAGACCCCGCTGCGGATCGATGAGACCGGCCAGAAGATCGACCCGGTTATCGGGGCCGGGGAATCCCGATTCATCGAACCGATCCAGACCGAAGATTCGCAGATATGGGACCTCTTCCCCCTCGGGAATCGTCCTTTCCAGGCGCGCCGATCTGTCTTCGATCTCGATCTCGAGTGTGGCGACATCGATATTTGTCAGTCCGAGACTGTAGATGTTCCGCATCATATAATCCCATGTATAACCGAATGTTTCTGAAGGTCCTCGTGCATTCCTTGGTTTTATGAGCTCGAGATAGAGCGTATCGGGACCCACTGGGGGGAATTCATCATAGTTGCCGATGATTTCCTCATTAAGGTTGACATAGCGCACAGCCAGTATTCTGTCGTCTTCGATTGGACGTATGAGTTCAAGGCCGATGACGGATTCATCCGCAAAATCGAGCACAAACCGATAGTCCACGCCAAACTCGAGGGGGGTGCGTTTGAACTGGGCCAGCTCATGATCCGCAGGCTCCTGACCTGCTTCGATCATTGCTCTGGCGATGTTGATGTCCGTCCCGTCGCCCAGTCTGTCGACAAACGCCCTTCCCCAAATCCGAAGGATATTTGGATCTTTTTGGAGATCGTTTGGCGTGACCGATATAAAGACTTCCACTCTGGCTGGATCCGGCTTCCTCATATTCCAGTTGGGAGTGCTGTCGGGATGGTTGAAAAAGAAAAAGGTGTTTTGTACGAAATCGATATCCGGAACCGCCTTGGACTCCATCTGACCAATCGCTCCGCCCGTTGGCGTGAAACTCGCGCTCGACGCTTCCCCCTCCTGTTTGCTTGCGATCATGGTGATGTCCACCGATCCCATTTGGGCAAGCATCTTGATACCGAATAACCCTTTCGATGCTGCTGAAATACCCCCCACCTGCCCCCCCGGAAGCGTCAAACTCGTGTTGCCAAGCTCGATCAGTTGGATGATGTCATCCTCGAATCCGACATAGTTCAGGCGTATCCGGTTCTGGCTTTCTGCGAACTCGCCACTCGAGTGGTCTACCAGGACGTTCACTTTCTCACCTATCTGACCTTTGAGACGGATATCGAGTTCTTGCTTCATTTCCAGCGAGGGAAAAAGCGGCTGTTTTCCTTGACCCTCCACGCCGATGAATGGATGCACACGGCGCGACTCGCCGGCAAATGTGATCGACTCCCGCCCGGAGACATCGATGTTCGTCTTCTCCCCTTTTCCAAGAATCTTTTCCAAAGGTCCGAGCGGAAGGGGGATGTCCACATGGATGAGCCCCTTTTTCTCTCGCAACTGGGTTTTCTGTCCCATGAAGGAGGTGATGAGTGTGCTCTTCCAGGTTTCATTGAGAGAATGTTTGCGGGTTTTCTCCGCGACCTCGTCGATGGACTCGATTTCGATCTCCAGACCGGGAATTTGAACATCTCTCTCTTTGATCACGTAGAAGGCTCCCTGCTTTTCTTCTTCATTACGAAAAGAATAAATCATCGGGACTTTGAACGTTATTTTGTACTCCCCTCCAGGGCCATACTCTTCTACGTTCCGTATCCTTCTGAAATCGTTGGGCAGAAAATTGGGGATGCGGTAGTGCTCCCACAGAGTGAGAAAACGAATATCACCTGGGCCCAAGGTGTCCCAAGTAGCCCTTTCATAAAAACCGGTCATTGATTCGAGAGAAAACTCGAATGTTTGTGCCTTGAGTTCCGCGGGATTGGCGTGGAGAATGCTGCAGAATACTAGTAGGAGCAGTAAAAGGCTCGCGACCAGGGATCCGTTTCCTGAAGAGAGCAAATAGGGTTCCTTAGCCACGTTTTTCCGATGGTTACAAGCGAGACATACGATTTACCCAAACGCTGGCGCGTCACGGAAGCTCCGGGTCGGCACCCAATTTCAGCGCCGATGGCGTAAGTCCAGCAAGCGACAGGTGTCCTGGATTTAATACAAAAATGCTTTTAACTGTCACTATAAGAGACAGATTTTTAAAAGCACACACACCACTTCGCCGCTCACCGCCCGCCTTTCTTCGTGGGGAGGCGAGGCGGCGCAGATGGGGCGAAATGATCAACAAACTTCTTGTCAGCAAATAAATTATTATTATTATGGATTTGGGATTTCTGTTTGACCTCCTGAGAGAGTTTCAATCGTGATTATCGAGCGATATATCATCCGAAATTACATCGGGCCGCTTCTCTTCTCCACGTCCATTATAACTTTTGTGTTCATAATGGATTTCATCTTGCGCTACATCGAGATGTTTTTAGGCAAGGGCGTGCAATTTCATATCGTTTTGCAGACATTTATCTTAAGTCTCGGTCATATGTTTGCATTAATTATACCAATGGCCACGCTGCCCGCGACTCTGATGGCATTCGGCAACCTCTCGTCAGAAAACGAGATAACCGCAATGAAAGCGACTGGGATCAGCTTGTATCGAATGATCCGCCCAGGATTCTATTTGGCTCTGTTCCTCACCGCCGCTCTGATTATCTACAACAACTACGTCTTGCCCGAGAGCAACCACAAGCTCCAGAACCTTCTCATCGACATCGCCCGCAAGAAACCGGCGATCGAACTCAAGGAGAACATGTTTATCGATGCCTTCGAGGGGTACACCATTTACTTCCGCCACAAGGACGACAAAACGGGAAGAATCGAGGACATCCAGATCTTCAAGCACGTCAAAAGGGGTGCTCTCCCCACGACGATCATTGCAGAGAAAGGCAAGCTCAAGTACTTGCACGAAGATCACATCCTTCGCTTTGAATTGGAAAATGGCGAGATCCACGAAATGCCCGTGGGAAACGATCCCTCGACGTACCGCCGAACGATATTCAGGAATTACACGATGAACATCAATGACATCGACCGCTCGCTAAAACGGACGGAGCGAACGTACCGGGGAGACCGTGAAATGAGCGTCCAGCAGATGCAGGCAAAGATCAATTCGATACGAGAGGAAATCCTTCTTGCAGAATCCAAAATGATTGAGGCGGCAAACCGACAGATGACGGGCGTATTCGCGTTTCTCGATCGCGATTACCGAAAGCAGCAGCTAAAAGCGATGCAGCAGCCCGATTCTTCACGAGCACCGGCGCAAGGTGGAGATCGCTCGGACGCCAGGAGGCGAGAACGTCAGTTAGTCCAATCCGCCGTGAGCAGGAGCGCATATAGACTGGACAAAGGCGAGGTATTGACCCGAAATCTTCTGGAAAGCCAGGTGAAAATAAAAGAATCACATCTCAGGCAGATCGACAGGTACCGCGTGGAAATCCATAAAAAGTTTTCCATCCCATTTGCGTGCATTGTATTCGTTCTTATCGGCGCGCCGATCGCTATACGAATGGGACGTTCGGGGATGAACACAGCGATCGGATTGAGTATACTTTTCTTTTTGATATACTACGTATGCTTGATAGGAGGGGAAAAGCTCGCGGACCGTCGTTATATCAGTCCGGTGCTCGCGATGTGGGGACCAAACATTTTCTTTGGCATCTGCGCCTTTTATCTCATCAGAAGATCCGCAAACGAAAAAAGTCTATTCCAATTGCGCACAATGATCCCCCGGAGGCTGTACGATCGGTAATATGATCCCACGCACTCACGACAGATATGTTCTGAAAAAATTCCTGAGAGTTTTCTTCATCAGTCTTCTCTCTTTCTCTGTCATTTACATAGTCGTAGATATTTTCGAGGAAATCGATAACTTCATCGATCACGATGCAAAGCTCCATTACATTCTTCTTTTTTACTTTTATTCGATCCCCTTCATTCTCTCGTACATCACGCCCGTTTCGCTGCTTCTCGCCGCCGTTTTTTCCATGGGAATTATGGGTCGCAGGAACGAGCTCACTGCTTTTATTTCCTCCGGCATCAGCCTCATTCGAGTTGCTGCACCAATTCTCATCACTGCCCTCCTCGTGAGCGTCGCCTCGGTGTTTTTCAATGACGCTGTTGTCACAAAAGCCAACAAGGAGATGAAAAACATAAAACAATTCGAAATCGAGGGCAGGAAACGGAGCGACCCATACCTGAAAGAAAATCTCTACTATCTCGGTGAGGGCGGATTTGTTTACCTCGCACGTCGTTACAATCACAGGACCAAAACTCTGTATGACGCAGTGGTTCAGCAGTTCAATGAGAACACACTGGTCCGCAGGATAGATGCAAAACGGTGCTTCTGGCGTATCGACCAGTGGATCTTCTATCAGGGATTCGATAGGAGCTTCGATAGCAACAATGAATACGTGAAAGCGTTCGAAGAGCTTAGCATCCGAGGTTTGGCTGAGAAACCCGAAGACTTTGCGAAAGAAGCTGTCGACGAGGAAAACATGAATTTCGGGGAACTCAAAGAATATATAAGAAAAATACGAAGGAGCGGGGGAGATATTGGGAAATATCTCGTTGATCTCTATTTCAAGCTGAGTTTCCCATTTGCCGGAGTGATATTCGTCCTTCTGGGAGTGGCTTTTGCCTCGGGAAAACGCAAACCTTCGATGGCGACAGGGTTCGGTCTCACCCTCGTCATCAGCTTCATATACTATGGGATTCTGCGCGTCGGACAGACCCTCGGACATAACGGGGCGGTCCCTCCTTTTCTTGCGGCCCAGCTGGGTAATATCGTATTTTTAGTCGTGGGGAGCATATCGCTCGTCAGAGCCAATCGGTAGCCAGCGGAGTCAAAGGAAGGCACTTCCTTGTGAGATAGCGAGCCCAACCGATGAATGCATTGAAGCCTTTTCAGATTTTTTGCCTATTAACGGGATCGTTCCTCGTCCTGTCGATGATCTTCCCGGCGGGAGGGATCCCTGGAACGCCTAAGACAAAGATTCTCCCCGAGGATCTTGAGCGCCTCTCCCCGGCATTGCAGGACGAACTCGCCGGTCTCCAGTATCTCCTCAATCCGTTCCAGGTAAGACACCTTCTCAAGCTCCAGAACGACAGCCTCAGAATGGAGTGGATCGAAACCTACTGGAAATCGCAAGATCCCACACCTATCACCCCCTACAACGAGAAACGCATCGAGCATACTGTCCGGGCTCGTCTGGCCCGACAGTTTTTTAAGCTGAACAGGTGGCCTGGGTGGGATAAACGCGGCGAGGTATTCATCAGGTACGGGCCTCCCGATTACAGGGGCAAAATTTGGGGTGAGATCACAGCCCGCAAGATGCGCCCACCGGGGGAACTGTGGTTTTACAAGCGGCATAACATGCTGGTCTCCTTCCAGAACTTCGGATTAAAGGGCGAATACATCTACTCGTTGAATCCACTTGGAGCAGCTCAGGATGCTTCTCCCGAGCTGATCGAGTATCTATTGTACGACACCGATCAATCGATTACTTCCAAGATCCCCCAATACCTGCTCGAATTCTACGCTTCCCCCATGAGCGACGAAGACATAGAGAGGGCCATTCGAAACCGAGATGCAATAGGCGGTCCGACAACAACCGAACTCAACCTCGAGAACCGTCCGCGGATCAGGGACATCCCGGAAAGCATCGATGACATCATGGACAGGGATTACAAGAGCGCCGTCCCAAAGGATGTGTCCCTCATGTTTCATCGCGACGAGGTCGAAGAAATTGCCAACAACTTCGAAAAGGTACTGGAAGAGACACCTTCGAGTTATCCGTTCAACTTTGCACATAAGCCGTTTCCCTTCTACTTCTCAATTGATCAATTCAAAGGTGGTGAGGGGATCAACCGGGTCGAGGTGAACATCGAGGTGCCAATCGTAGCCGGGGGAGAAGATGCGAGTCAAAAGGAGGAAAGTTTCAAGGCAACAGCGGTGGTGTGGAATACCCAATACAAAGAGCTGTCCCGCAGCGAGATGAAATTAGTGCTGAAGAAAGAGGACGCTGCTGGAGAATGGATGAAACTGATCCCCACACAGCTCGTCTTCTCTCTCGAGGAAGGATACTACCGGATCGGGATCGCGGTCGAGGCAGAGACCCGCGAAAGATCCACCACCTATAGGACGTCCGTTTCCTCCGAGAAATTCGGTGGACGTCTCGCAATCAGCGACATTCTTTTTGCCAGTAAGATCGAGAGGCTCACCGAGCCTTCGTTGTGGTCACGGGGAGCTCTTCAAATCATTCCGCATCCGCTCCGCGCCTACAAAAAATCGTTTTCCGTCCCGGTATACTTCGAAACATACAACCTCGGGCTGGACGAGAGAGGCGTCTCTTCTTTCACGGTGCAATATAAGGTAGTCCCCCACACAAAGAAGAAAAGGCGATTTTGGGATAGATTTGAAAAGGAGACGCCCGTCGTATCTTCTAGCTTCCAAGCATCCGGCTACAGCCCGGACGAAACCCAGTTCTTCCGCCTCGGAACAGATAATCTATGGGAAGGTACGTTCGATCTTCTCGTAACGGTGAGCGACGAGATAAACCGCACCACTGCCTACCGAAAAGCCACCTTCACGATTATCGAATGATGTTTCTTCCCTTTACCCTGCCAATCTTGATCCATCCTTCTTCGACAAGCCCCACTGAACGATCCACCAGTCAATGATGGGCTGCCGACGAACCGTTGTGCGGAAACAAGAGGGAGGCTTTGCGGGGGTGACGAACCGTTGCGCGGAGCGGGCGAGGATACTCCGTAGAAGGCGCGAAGCCCGAGCGAAGGTATCATATGAAAGACACGTCCCAAACGCAAAATAGAGTCTTATCGA